>JAESGV010000791.1_pt1 | contig 13637 bp, 13 predicted proteins | sample 9269781 | NCBI WGS metagenome assembly JAESGV01 (sample SAMN15741586, study PRJNA653496) | algae metagenome | isolation source: Tildeniella torsiva UHER 1998/13D and co-occurring heterotrophs from... | place: Slovakia: Slovak Paradise National Park, Hrabusice, Kosice Region | collected 2000-01-01 | reverse complement strand
TACGGATTTATAACGTCGTGTTGTTGGTAATGTGTATCATGCGGATACAAAAATTACTCGGATGGTATGTAATTTAGATTTTATGTACAACTAGTAGATTGTTATGGTTACAGTGTTTTCTGAGAAAATAGGCTCTTGGTTAAGACTTTCTCTATTTTAGTGGTGGTACCAGATTTTGCGTCCTCTATCAGTAGGTTTAGCCTCTCCATCATCAAACGTTGTTCTTCTCTCATGCGATTGATTACCTCAAAGCGAGAAGGTAATGCATATGAATAGGTATTGATTGTGTTCATGTTGTTTCAAAAGTTTGATTATCGTCAGGTTGAAGCTCCCCTCGCTTTATAACTTGCGAATGCCCCGTGAGCCCCGAAAAATTAAAATTTGCCGGATCTACAATTACGTGAGGATCGTACATACTTGGAATGCAAGGTTACATGAGGTAAGTAGCTATTTGTCCCTTTGGCACGTTTGAAGTGTGGCTAAATAGCTGCGGGCACACCAGGTTGAGTTTCGAGCTATAAAGATGGTAAGCTTTCTTAATGTGATCGGTGCTGCGTGGGAATAATATGTTTCCATACTCAATGTATCTTTAAAATTCCTGTGCCGTTCGCTGAGATGTCCAAACACAAATAGTGCTACAACTAGGGATGATCTTCAAAATGTGAAATCTACTATTTGTTTAGTTGTAAACCCTAGTTGTACGTACCCTTTATTGCTGCTGCATGCAGTGGATGTTTAGTCAATAAAGTAAGACGCGGCGTTATCAGGACTAAGCTAGCAATAATGATCATCAGGTAAATCATATTCCCTTTGAGGTGATAATACTGTGGGCACTGTTCAGTTGTTGCTTTTACCTAGGAAGCCAGTAGTATTACACTTATTGGACTTTAATTTGTTTATGTTTTGTTTTGAAACATTGTAATAAACTGTAAAATGAATTTCAAAGCCTTTTGAACCACTTTAATAGATTTAAGCTTTATAAATAGTGATAAGCTTATTACTAAATTAAAAGTTGTCTATATAATTTCTTATTCTACTTGTACAACTACACAGCAAATAGAAATCAGTGAAGGTTTTTACAAGCCATAAATAACAAGATTATTTCATTATTATAGAACAATAAATAATCTAATATAAATATAAGCTTATATTTATCTGCTAAAAGTTTAAAGGTTTTTATATATGTGGTTGTGTCAGTTAAATTAATAATATAGATGTTTTTTGCTGCCAGCTTTTTTTTCATGCTATATAATACAATATTTATAATTTCATTATTTAAAAACACATCCTCAGAGGTCCACTTTAACCATTTAATTGATTTACCAGACATAAATACTGCAGGTGACTTGTTTACTATAATTATTTGATTACTTACTTTTAAAAACAACAGTTATGGATCTGACACTTTTTTATTCTTCTTTTTAACTGAAATATCTTCTTAAAATGATAATACTTGTACAACTGTGACAATTTTACTTATATTATAAACTTTTAAATAGTATTTGTATATATCAATTTGCACTTTATTGACAATAACCTCTTCCTCCTCATCTACCTTTGAAAACTCTTCTTTTATGTATATATCCAAATATTTGGCTGATAAAATATATGAAGGCAATATTATTTCATTTTTAAGTTCAATTTTTTAAAGTATTTCAAAGTTATAAATAACATAAAACCAACAAATAGTATTATCTTGTTATTAGTAAGTAGCTAGAAACTGCAACTACTGAGTGGAATGTCTTTTATAATACTTCACACAAAATAAATTTAATTATAGTTTTAACTGTAAACTAGTCACATTTAACACTAAGCATCTGCTTGAAAGATATGCTATTTGTGCTGTTATTTTTCAAGTTAATAATAGATATGTAAATCTTTTTATCTTTAAAAGTCTTTTTAAGTATGTAAGAAACTGCTACATTAAAAAAGTGTGATTTAAAATGCACAACAATGAAGAAAGGTTGTTTATTAAAATTCCAACTTTAAAGTACAGCATTTTTATTTTTAATCAATGCAAAGACTTTTCTTATGTTATTAAAGATATAACAACTATGCTATTAGTGAAATAAAAATAAGTTATAATGTTAATCATGATTAAAAAAGCAAACATTTCTATTAATACTATATAAATATGCTATAATGATTTTAGATAAGAGACATACTCTCTATCTCTTAATATACAATGTTATCATGTGTAATTCTTATATTATTTGTGTAAAACATTGTTCTAGCTTTCAAGGTCTCTAAAAGCAATATACCTTTGTTAAATAACTGAAAATCATTACATACAAATTTAAGACTAAAAGTTGTAATTTTTTACTTTTTTAGTTTAACAATATTTTAAATATATACAAGTTTTTTAAAATGCTTAATTTTATCTTTAATTTGAAGATATAAAGTTTATCAGATAATTAAAAAAAACATATAATAAGATTAACTTTGATGTTTTTAACTAGTTAATCATATTTCTGCAAATGTTTGATAAAAAGTTTAGTTAACACTTTTAAGCACTTTTTTTGGACAAAATGTTTGAGTATTAATGTTTAAAGAAATGTTTTATAAATATCAAAGAAAAAAAATGTTGAAACAAACACTAATGCTTTAAAAAAATGATTGTATCTTATATAATTAAATATAAATGAAAAGAAGTTAATCTTTTTTTTGCAAGCTTGTTCTGGTAGCAGCTTAAGTATTAGGTATTTTTATATTATATAAAGCATTTTACCTTTTAAAAAGTACAATTAAAGTATCTTGTTTAGCTTTTACACTTCAAATAAAGTTGCATACTTATACATTAAGCAGTATATTATACATTTCAAATATCAAAACTTTTTTCTTCTAATAATTCATTAATTTCTAACAAAATTGCATTAGAGAAATAAAAAACTATTTGTGTCTCTCTTCTCTATTAGTGTAATTGTAAAGCCAGTAAAGTTTCTTGCAAAAAATGCATTTTAAATAACTATATTTAGCTTGATGAATTTATTTAACAAATATTTTGTATAAATTTCAGAAAGTAAAATATCACTAAATGCTTTACTTTAGTAAAAATGAGCTTTTTGCTTTTTATTATTGTTTTTTAATTGAGAAAGTAGCTGTAATACTTGTATAACATAAGTAGAACGGCGCAAAGTGATACTATCATTAATTTACTTATAGTGAATAAGAAAAATAAGTGAGGTTATTAAACTTCCTTAATGTAAACTTTTATTTTTATTATTTAACAACATTTTATACATATCTTTTTAGAATGTTAAAAACACTTTCTGCCAGCATTATTCTTTTTTTTATTATTTTTAAAATTAAAATCATTAATATCATTTGTATTATTAACACTTGTATTATCATCTGCATTACTATTATTACTTGTATTATTATTATCTGCATTATCATTGACATTTGCATTATTATCACCTGCATTGTTGTCACATGCATTATCATTATTACCTATATCATCATTGCTTAAATTGTCATTGTTACCTTTTTTTGCATCTTTATTTTCTAGGCCCTTTATTGCATCTTCTCTTGAAATAACATTGATTTTTTAAACTTTAGCATTTTTATTAGCAGTGTTACTATTAATAGAAGTATTCATTATATTTGAAGTTATTAGCAAAGGCACACAGTTTTATAAAAACTAAGATAAGCATTGTTTAATAAAATATATATTTTAGCATTTTAGAAGTATGCAATTTGAAATTAAGGAGGCAAGATATAGCTGCTTTAGCTTCACTAAAATGTTAAAATATTGCAATATATAAAGTATTATAAGGTTTGCATTTAACTAGATAATTTAAAATTTACTTTAATTGTTTTATAATAATAGTTTTTTCTTTTTTTTATTATGATATAATATTGCTTGATTTTATTTTTTTATTGTATTTTAAAGTTTTATATTTTAATAAATAGGCTGTATAAGCTCTTTCTTATATATTAATTTTGTGTAAAAGCTTTATTTGTTAGTTTTACTTATTAATTTGCTTACATATAGTTGTATGTTCATCTTACCTTATTAAAATACAATATTATAAACTTTGCATCTAATATGGTTTACTTAAAGCATGTTCATAGCATTTTAATCACATTTTAAATATATAAAGAGAGTATTATACAGAAACTTATTAATAATATATTATTTTATTGTGGAATTGTTTTTTATTTTCAAAATATTAAATTTGATAAAAAATCACAAACAAAAAGATATCACAGAAACACAATAAAGATTTGATTTGTTTTAACTAATTGTTTTTTTTAGTACTTAGCAAAAAGTATATCTGTTTTAATCTCTATTTAATTGTTTAAATATTTATTAGTTATACTTACAAAATGTTTTAAGTATATTATATTAAAGCTGGAACAAAAAACAATAGTGCTACTTAGAAATATAAACCTTTACAAAAAAGTTATAATAAATGACCTCTTCAAACAACTTTTAATAATATATGATAAAGATGATGACTTTTAGTATGTAATGTGATCAAATAATGTTAAATGGAACTATCCTACATATAAATGCAAAATAAGTATTTTAAATATACCTTTAACTTGATAAAAGTTTAAATCTTGCAAGTTATATTGTCATATAATATTAGCCTTTACTTACAATAAAATCTTACCTATTTAAAGAATTACTTCTCTATACAGCTCTTAGCTGCTAAAATATTTGAAGAAAAGCAAAAGCATAATAAATTAAGGAAAGAAACAAATAATAGTGAAAAAGAAAATAAGTATAATAAAATAAATCACTTATATTTATTTATAGTTTTTATTTTTTTAATAATGTAATTAAGCTTTTTATGCTGTTAAAATACATTGTATAAAAATGTAAAAATGGCTTTAATACATCTATATATATTTTAAAATCTACTTTTGATATTATATTTACTTTTTTATTATATCTTGCTTCTTCTTTTAAAGGTATTTAATGTATTTACACATATTAAATTTAATTCTATTATACTTGAATAATTATTAACTATAAAGTTCCCCTCTTTATCAAGCAGTATCTGTATTGCTGCTGAGTTTTAAAGGTCTACAGCAACTTTGATTAGAGTTAGTATAGAAAAGAAACAGTATATAGCGCTTTTGTAATATATAATACTTTATAAAATTCTATTATAGTTATATCTGATTATTTGTTTGAATATTAGTATTTGTTTTTGTGTTTGCATTAACTATGTGTCTAAAACATATCTATCTTTATGTTAACTTTCATAAATATTACTTACAATTCCTTTTTTGTTATAAATTTTTAATGAAACATTACAAAATTTATATAAAATGTCAAATATAAAGCAACTATTATCTGATAAAGACCACACTGATTTTTAAAAGTATATAGATATATTAAAGCTATTTTTATAGTTTTTTACAACGCATTTTCAGAACTTAAAAAGCTTTAGTTATATTATCGAAAAAATGAAAATATATATAAATAAATATTATTAATTTATTTTAGTATACTTATTTTCCTTTTTACTATCATTTATTTATTTTTTTAGCTTTTCATGCTTTTGCTTCTCTCTTATTACTAATATTGCAAAACTCTTTTTAAATCTTTTAATATTATTCTTTTTTAGTCTTTTAAGTTTGCATCTAATTAACCAAGGTTTAAGCTTAACATTTAAAGTCTTTAATATTTCTTTCATATTAAGCAGCTGTTTTACTTTTTCATTATTATAAAATTTAATAAGTGATAAAGATATAATATTGCCATTATTATTAATGTAATTTACAACATCTTTATTTTTGAAAGCAAAAAGTGTTTTAATTTTTCTCTTTTCCTTTCTTTTATTACTTTTCTTTCTTCTTACTTTTAAATTATTCTCTCTTTGATTTTTATGCAATATTTATGCTGCTGAAGGTTAAATTGTAGAATAACTCTTCTTATCTTGCATCTGCATGTAAGATGGTTCTACTTTGCATTATTTAACCAGACAATGTACTAAAAGTTGTCTTTCTTATTCTTAAATAAGTTATTTACTACCACTTTTTTATAGAGGTTAACATCTTTCAGAAGAATAAATGTCTTTTATTTAAACTTTAAAGTAATATGCTTAAATAGCTTTGTTAAAACAATTAATAAATATTTAAACAGCTAAATAAGAACAAGAACAGCTATGCTAGCTACTAAATATTGTATTACATTATATTTTATAAATTTAAACAGCAATATCTTTAAAATTAATTTCTCAAACTTTTCTATTACTATTACTATATAATTATATATCAAAGATGTAAAACTAATGTAAGTTATCAAAAAACTCAATAAGGTTGCTGTTTAAGCAGTTATTATTATCAGATTGGGTAGAAGTGTTATCTGCACCAGGGCGTTTGATAAATAATTAATAGATAATTATAAATTTATTTTTAATGTTAAATACTGTTTTAATACAGCTGGTTATTGTAAATTTATATATTAAAAACTTTATATGTTATAAAAAAACCTTGCTTTTTGAAGTTTTAAAATTTAAAATAACATTTTATGTAAACAATAAATGATATATTTTAAAAAAAAGAAAATATATCTTTTATTAAAAGTTATTATAATATATTTACAAGGTATTAATAAAATGCTTGCTTTTATTTTATAAATTATTATAGTTTATTTTTATTTCATTAATAAAGGATTTAGCACTTTATAAATAAAATCTTAAGAATCAGCCTTTATTTATAATATATTTTAAATCACACTTTTTTTAGAATTGTAGTTACTTATATACTTTAAACTATATTTAAAAAGAAAAATATATATGTTTATTTTTAATTTAAAGTACAAATAAAATATTTTTTAAACAAATTACAAGTATTTGTAAAAATTATAATAAAGTTTATTATTAAAAGTATATTAAAAAAGATAATATATTTTATCTGCTAAATATTTGAATATATATACAGATAAAAAGTACTTAAAGCAAAAAGAAAAGAAAAGGCAATTATTAAATCATTGTGCATTAATATATACTAATACTTTTTAAAAGAATATAAACTAATAATATTGTTACAATTACAAAATTACTATTATTAAATTAAAAAAATGATATTATAAATCAAAACATCTCATTTTTAATATGTAATTTGTTATTTACAAGTAAGAAATAGTTTACTTGTAATAAAGCAATTACCAGTAGTATATATAAATGCTATATCTATTAAACATGTTAAATAGATTACTGATAATAAGTTTTTGAATGATAAAATTGATAATGTTATAATGCACAGTCTAAAAAAAAGCTGGTATTAAAAAATGTTTATGTTATCAATTTATTAGATATAACTATCTATATAAAAACATTTAAGCTTTTAGCAGACAAGTACAAGCTTATATCTATTAATTCATTATAAAGATAAAATAATTTTTATCTTTTTAGCTTGTAAAAGCCTTTATTAATTCTTATTTGCAGTGCAGTTGCACAAAAATATTAATAAGTTTATATTTATTTGAACTATATTTAACTTACTTGCAGAGCTATTATCTTCTTGCAGGTTTGAGGGTGTTGAAGTAGTATCTCTACTTAAAATGTATTTACAAATGTTTTTAAAATTAAAAAACATTATAAGTCAATTTATTAGATTTGTAGAATCAACATTTGCCAGATAAAATAACTTATTTGCTTGTAAATATAAGATTGCCTTATTAAAATGTTTTATAAATGAAAAAAACTTTTATCATTTTTATGACTTTATTATTAAAGAATTCTCATTTGAAATTGCAAAGTAAGTATAAGATGAGTAAAATAAATATTTTACTATAATATTCTCCAGAAAAGTAAAATAAAATTATTATAAAAAAAATATTTGCAAAGTTTTTTATAAATAAAGCTAAGTTGTTAAACAAAGATATAACCTTGTAATAGTTTGTTAAAAGCTTAAACAATTTTATATAAGTTTAAATATAAGCATAATATATTTTAAAGTATATAATATAAATAAATTAAAACTTTTTTAATAGGGTAACTAGTGCAATATATTACTAATTACTGTAAATAGTAAGTAAAATAAGCTAATTAAAAAATTTAATTTTTAAAGAATTTGATAATTTTATTTATTTTAAATTTTATCAAAAGTAAAAATAAAGCACATATTCTTTTATATATAGATGTATAATATATATAAATAATAAATAAAGAATTTCATAAAATAAATTAAAAAATCCGTTTCATAAAATAAATATTCCTATATATAGAGCGTTATTAAACAAGTTTTGGAAAAAAAAATTACTAGTTGATATATTAATAAGAATTAAATTAATAATAAGACAGCATTTATTCAATTAAATAGTTATTATTGCCTTGTAAAATTTAAAAATGAGTTTTCTGTTATTAATGATTTTTTGTATGAGCAAACTTATATATTATTAATATTCTACCTGATAAAAACTGCTTTTTATCTTTAATAATTAAAATAAAAAATTTAAAATATACTACATAAGAGTTACATGACATAATTGTTAAATAAATAGATAAGTTTAGTAATTAAACAAAGTTTAGTTGTTGTCAATATACTAGTTACATAAATATAAAAAGAAAAGTTTATACAATGTTGAATTGTTAAACAAATAAATTATTTTATAATTTATAAAAGTAGTGTAGATATATACAACAAAATAGTGCATGGTTTGATAAAGTTGCTATTTGTGTATTTGTTACAGCATTATATGTTTAATTTTAATATATTTTAATTAGCTATTAAGGTGATATATATCAACAATGTAATTATTTCCCTATTATTAAACAATATGATCAAACTTTAGTGATTATCCACTTATATAATCACTTTCTAGCAACAATTCCAAAGTAATCACTAGAAAATATGATAAAGTTTCTAAAAGCTCTTTCTTTATCATTGTAAATAAGAGGTATAAATATAAAAAATGTATTGAGATTCTTTAATTCCCTTGGTGGCAAGCTCCAGTAGAGTTTGGTGGCTCAAAGCCTCAATCGCTTTGACATTGGTAGCAATCTCCATTAATGTCTTCTAACAAGCTGTATCTTCCTTCTATCCTATCGACTAGTACTTTATATAAGCTTTGCGCTGAGACTATAAGAGCTAACAGTAGTAGTAATTTCGCTTGTCGCATAGTCTAGTTGGTACAGCTCTATGGTTATTATCGTCGTGTATTGTTACTCCATTATATGATAGCTATCATCTTGCTATTCTTTTGGAAGGTACAATTGCGTGGTTGAACGATCGGTAGCAAACTAATGCATACCTTCATATTTTCTTATCGACTGTCACCAAAACACTTCCCTCCAAATTTTGTAAGAGTAGACAGCTGACTGTCAAAACATGTCAAACGAACCAACATACACATACGTTGATGAAGATTCTATAGATTTGAACCTTCTATGTTCTCAAATATGTTTCCAGCCTTTAACAAATCCTTTTTCACACAACTCGTGTGGTGTCTCATTCTGTCGTGAATGTATTGAAAAAGTCAACTTTCACTGTCCAAGTTGTCGCACAGGAGCAGAAGAAGAGTACACGGAAATGAAAACTCTGATAGTAATTAACATGTTGGGGAGATTACCCATAATTTGTTCTGACTGTAACACTCGGTTAGAGCGCCGTGATTTCGATAAACATAAACCAAATTGTCTCACTCCTTGTACACACGGATGTGGTGAGAAAATTCCACGATCAAAGTTGCAGGAGCATGATGCACTTTGCATCAATGTGGAGGTTCCATGCACTGCCAAAACACTTGGATGTTCTCACGAGGTGCCACGTAAGGAACTTGAAAATCATGCCAAAGAATGTCGGTATGAGCAGTCGCGATGGATCATCGAACCTCTTCAACAAGATACGCGTACTCTTCGACATGAATTAGACAAGAACTATCAAACCATTATTCAATTGCTCACTAATCTTCAAGTCCGTCAGAGTTGTTGCTTGATTGAACAGCAAATACACAAAGAACAAGTACACAAGCTTGAGCAAGAGAAACTCGTTTTGATACAAGGTCACGGACAGTTTGTTGATATTTGTGCAAAAACAATCGACCGTTTGGAGGACAATGAAAGAAGGAGAGAAGAGGGTAGAAATATTTTTTCATTGTTAAGGGGAGAAATGAATTATAGCGGTATCGGTGCAAGCGTAGCAGAGTTCAAAATGCAAGTGAGAAAAGAGCAAGAAAAACAGGAAGAGTTTGGGCAAAAACAGAAGGCACCACAACAAGAAGAAGAGAAATATAATTTGGAAAAAAGTCACGTACAGTTGAGAGAAAGAATCAGTAATTTGACCATTCAACATAACATGCCTAGAACGAGAGAAGAGAAATATCACGAAGACCGTACTCATCTGTCCAATTCAAAGTAAATTATTTATTTTTTGGGAATTGACTCATTGTCAAGTACAGTATCATCAGGTACGTGTAACTTGGTTCCCTTGTCCGCACTAATGTTCACATTTCCCTTCAATACAACATTCTTTCCAAAGTTTACATCTCCAACGACTTTAACTTTTTCCAAATCAACGATACTTGGAACACCTTGTGAAACTCTAGATAAATAGTCACTAACAAACTTGAATTCATCTCCTAACTCAACCAATGGATTTTCACGATCTCCACGTTTACTGTTCTTTACTAGTGTTTTATCTTCACTCAAATCGTACAAATCAGATTGTACGAGTAACAAATCGGAGCATGTTTTGACGGGTAAGAATCTTGATCTTGGAACTTCAACTCCGACTGCCTTATCAAAGAGTTGTATGGCAGCACCAGCAGCAGTTTCCAATTGCACGACTTCTTGACCATTGTATTCCTTATTGTTGACGATTAATTCGACAGTTCCAAATTGTTCCAAATGTTTCTCAATGGCTGGTAGCGAGACCCAAATATTGTTCGTATTGAAAACTTTGAATTTTTCAATTGATTTGAACTCTTCGACGTGTTCTTTGGGTACTTGTGCAATTTCCAAAAGTTTGACTTTACCTTCGTAATCGATCAACGTTCCACCTTTGACATCGGCGAGTGATTTTGGTGTGACTTCCATGGCGAACTCGATCGCGTTCTTTTCCAAGTGATCCAAAATATTCACATCAACGGTTGCTCCCAAGTTGTCAATATTGGAAATGAAAACGTATTTCTTGCCTTGTTCTTTGAGTTTGGCAAAGAGTGGAGATTGGTGGAACGAGTCATAGACATCACCATGGCCTGGTGGGAACCACTCATTATTGTTATGTGGTTTCTTCGCGCTTGATGGAAGTGCAGTTAGTGAATTCTTGACGATTCTTGGGTACTGTTTCTGGTTGAATGACAAAATAGTAACGCCACCGGATTGTTGGTATGCGGGAAGTATCTTGTTGGTATCATCTTCTGTATTGAAAGAGTTCATGAGTACGAGTGGAACATCTACAGAATACTTCTTGTTCAAGTACTGTAATTGTTTGATGACGAGCTCTAGGAAAGAATCTTCTCCACGCACTTTGATGACACTCTTGGGACCAGTGCAGCCCATGGTGGTACCTAATCCACCGTTTAGTTTTAGGACTACGAGTCCGCTTAGTAGCTCTTTAGTGCGTTCCTCCGATAGTTTTGCATCAAAAGTCGAATAGTTGACAATCTTGCTTGGAGGTTTGATCTTATCCCATACGATGACGCTAGAGTCGTCACCAAGGTATAGTTGCTTTAGGTAACGATCGAATAGTGGTTTGAAATCTTGTACAGTTTTACCAAAAGATTCTTTATCTTCTGCTGTTTGGAGTAGACTTTCTAGTGATTTGTCCATTCCATCTTTCTTTTGTTGATACGTGTCGTTGTTACTCATCTCTGTTTTGTTGTTTTTGGTTTCTAGTTTAGTGCGCTTACAATCTTTTATATTTTACCCAGATTTGGTGATCACTTAACTTTTGGCTTTTTATTGATATTTTTAATGATTTATGAACGGTTGTTCGAGCGGTGAAGCGAATTTTGTGGGTGCTATTTGCTCTTATTCGTTACAGTTCTAATTATATCATAAGCCTGATCAACCATAAACACAAACAAATTTGAAGATGATTAGAGGTGTACTTAGAAGCTGTAAAAGTGTACGCTTGTTTAGTACAAGTGCTGTGCAAATGAAGGTAAATGCGAACTGTAGTGGCTGACAGTTAGGGAAGAGATAGTGTTTTAAAACCAAAAGCTGTAAAAGATCCCAAAGATGCTTCTCAAAACAAGAACGATGACAGTAAGAAGGGTCAACCACCCAAAGGTAACTTGTTTGCAAAATTCTGACCAATGTAGTCGACGAAAAGCCTAAAAAGAAGTAAATATTTGTACAATAATGAACATTGATTTGTCGTGTAATTTGCTCCGTAATTTATTCTTCCCACAGTTCAATTTGGACAACTTCAATTTCACTTACAGTAACATTTCTACAACGTACATTCAATCGGTCGATTCTAAATCCATAAAGTTTCTCAGTTTGTTTTTGTTTCATGTAAATGGGTCTTGGATCGGTCATTAACACTTCAATGATAGCTTCTTTGACTTCATCTGCAGAAGAATAGTATTTGCAACGAGGAGCGTACTTGGCCAACTCTTCTGTTGCTCGTTCGGAAAATGAAATGTTTTCTCTCGGTATAAGTTCGTTTCCGTGAATCCATTCTGGACATATGGCATCAGGAATACAGTCCGAGTATGGGACGTAGGGTTTTATATCAACTATTGGCGTACCGTCTATTAAATCAACTCCACTCAAGAATACAGTATCGTTTTCGATTTTATCGACTTTTGCGCATGTAAGTCCAATGTTATTTGGTCTGTGTGGTGTTCTCGTTGCGTACATTCCAATAACACGACCGTTTAACCGCGGTGGACGAATTTTTACTTGATCATCGTGGAACGGCGAGTTTCTGTGGAAAATAAAAACTAACCAACAGTGACTGAACTGTGCCAAACCATCTATTGCGTGATGTGCTTGTGAAATCGTTATTTTTAACTGACCACGAGCGTGTGGTGCGACAGAGCCTTGTCGTGGTGTACCATTCTTTTCAGGGAAAACAGATTCAAATATTCCTATTGGTTTCACATCGAAAGAAGTCGTCGAATCAAGTGCTACTGCAGTTGCAGATATTCTCCCAATCATGTGCGATTTTACGTAGACTTCTTGTTCTGCATGAACGACTTTTGAGACGACATCATCGGCTTCTATTAGAACAAGTTGTACATCTTTGTCCAGAGTGCCTATTTCATCTACACACTCTTGTTGTGCGTATATTGGACACTTGCGTTTCGTGATATGTGTAACAGTTGTCATGAACGTACGTTTGAATAGGTTTCTAATAACACGTGGTTGTGTGACAAGCTTTCTGTACATCGCGCTTTATTAATTTACAGTAGTTAAGGCTCTTTGTTTTTCTTGAGTAGCTGCTTTATACCTTCCATTAGCGATGTAGATTTGCTTTTTTGTAGACTATAACGAGCTGGTTTTGCTGGGGCTGGTTTATTTAAATCTAATGTATGACGTTTTGGCATTGGGAATTTGTAGTATGTAAGTGATTCACGAAGTACTTTGAGCTCTACAGCGCTTTGACTCATCGCTCGGCTGCGTTGAAGAAAGCTGGGTTCTACAAGAGTGAGTTCCGTAGTCATGGCTGTGCTCTGTTTTGATTTTCTTTTGTGGTAAAGTTTTCTCAGAGGGCACATCTCTCTT
>JAESGV010000790.1_pt1 | contig 13641 bp, 12 predicted proteins | sample 9269781 | NCBI WGS metagenome assembly JAESGV01 (sample SAMN15741586, study PRJNA653496) | algae metagenome | isolation source: Tildeniella torsiva UHER 1998/13D and co-occurring heterotrophs from... | place: Slovakia: Slovak Paradise National Park, Hrabusice, Kosice Region | collected 2000-01-01 | reverse complement strand
TTCACAATCCTGCAGAGAGCAACTATACTATTACCGTAACAAATGTCACACTCGAGCCCAAACTAAAGTTTATTGCACCACAAGAGCAAGTACTCCGCAACAAACATTTGTTTTGGAGATTCATACCCAATCATACAAAGTTCACAAGAGAGAAAGAGGAGCTCACATTCAAGGGTTACACTATCGAGTCCAAAATTATAGTTCAGGACTCGAAAGGTCAACTAGAGGTTCTTTCAGGTTTCAATGCGAACAAAATGCAAGTCAAAAGCGGATACTACAACGTTGCGACGATGGATAGACTCAAAGAGCAACTTTTGAAAGACAATTTGCGGCACACTCGTGGAATTTTTACACCAGTAGACTATAACACAACAGTGCATAACGATGCAACCAGAGCGCACATGTACGTCATGGACAAGATCAAATCACTCACGATTCGAGGAAAGTCACTCCTTGGTATCATGGAACGATTATTTGAGCAGCAAGGACTCATATACTCTGTAGCAATCACAGGTGGTGCCGTACGAGATGCAATCTTGGAAGCTCCACTTGCTGATGTCGATCTAGTGATCGCAGCTCCATACTCTGCGTTAGAAATGCTTTTGAAAGACATTTTCGGGTTCAAAGGTGAGGTTTTATCTGAGAGCACGTTCCGAAACTCTGGGCCTTCAAAACGATTTGGTCAACTCAAAGTGATGAGAAAAGAAGGTGACACTCTTGAAGATTTGGATATTGCCATGTTCAAATCGGATCGTATTGATCATGAGAGCTTGATTGGAGAAGAGATCGATAGAGACAATTTGTACATGTACGGGTGGTCTTACAAGGAAGATACACAACATCGTGACTACACGATGAACGCACTTTATTTGGAAATGTTCGGCAATCCACCGTATTTGATTGATCCAACAGGAACTGGTTATGAAGACGCAAAGAATGGTATCATTAAACTGATCAATCCTAGAGCGTTTGAGGATTATGACTTGGGTGGCCAGTTCCGCTACATCAAGATGATAAACAAGGATCTGAAACCACATGAAGATCAACAATGGATACCACGGGTAGCATCAAAGTGCATTATGAATAAGATCAACTTTATTCAAGGCGAATATGAAAAGAATTTCTTAAATGCAGTAGCTGAAGGGAAACTGTTCTTCAACAAGTTGCGTAGTAAGCTCTTCAAAGATGCGTATTCTATCCCGCGAGTATTTGAGAATTTGCATACGCAATTAATTGATCACGTTGATTTGAAGCACTGGTGGAACAGGTTACTCATATTCGTCAACAGTGGTATTGGTCGTGCTATCATGTATGAAATCGAAGCAGAGCCCATCATTACTACAGAACTACGTGCATTGCTTTCTTGCTTCCAAGAAAAGGCATCAACGTATGAACCATTTGCAGTTGAGGAGATTATTGTTGATGACAATCCCGCCCCTCCACAAGAGTACAACGAATTTACTGCTATCGTACTAGAATAAATTAGAGTTTTACCAAAGAGGATCCACAAGCATCCCTAGACACGGTATCTAGCAACTTGGAGAGAAGATCTTTTAGTGAATGCTCCTTCATTTGTTTTTCATTTATTTTACAAAAACTTACAATAATTCCAACAAGAAAGCGAAATGAACGCGTACGACACAACAGACATTGGCGATTTTATGTTCCTATCCACGTTAGATTTGAACAAACAGCTCGTTGATAAACTAGTTAAAGCAAGTTTCCGAACGCAAGAAGACTTTAAAGGTCAAACAATTACATCTCTTGCAAAAGAAGCTGGTGTGTCACACAAAGAAGCGCAAACAATTTTAAATAAGATAAAGAATGTATCAGGAACGAAACAATCCATCAGCGCGCAACCATCAATTATTTTATCACAGGCGAATAACCCAACTCAAACGCAATCGGCACCAGTTGCGAACATGGCATCTGGTTTGGATTTATTCGAACAAAATAGAGAACATTTGGCTACTTTATGCAGAGAACTAGACGCAGAGTTATTAAATGGAGGTATTCCTTGTGGATCTGTAACAGAAATATGTAGGCGAACATCATTTAGTGTTTAACATTTCTAGGTGGTGTTCCAGGTGTTGGAAAAACTCAATTAGGAATGCAACTTGCTGTAAATGCTCAAATACCAGCAGAGTTTGGCGGATGCGCTGGTGGTGCGATTTATATTGACACTGAAGGTTCATTCATGGTAGATAGAGTTGAACAAATTGCAAATGGTTTGATAGACCACCTTCGTGCGAGCGCAGAAGATGACGAAAACAAATTATCAGTCGTTAGTGCCATGAATGCAGAACAAATACTTTCGAATATTCAATACTATCGTGTATACAACTATATCGAACAATGTGCGCTGATAAACATTTTGCCAGAGTATCTCAAACAACAAGAAGTGCCTGCAAAAGTAATCGTACTCGATAGTGTTACGTTTCACTTCCGTTACGGATTTGAATCAAGTGGCGTCAACAGTATGAGACACAGAACAAGTTTACTGGCGAATTTGGGTCAACAGTTACTCAAGATCGCACAAGAACACGGCTGCGCTGTTATTGTTATGAATCAAGTCACAACAAAAGTCGAAACAGATCAAAACACTTCGTATTTGACACCTGCGTTGGGTCAAACGTGGTCTCACCAAGCTACAAACAAGATCTATCTTGAGTTTGATCATACAAGGAGAACGCAAATAAGAGTATCAAAGATGAAAGATGGAAAGACAGGAAAGCGATACTATCGTGTTACAGACGCTGGTTTTAGAAGTTCTAAACGTGTGGAAGATGATGCACCACAAGAAGAACAACAAGAGGAGATTGGAGAGGGTGGTACTGATGCTGTGAATGAATACAACAAACGACCACGTAATAGCATGTAAAGCAATCAATTTCTGTAGTTGAGCGACTTTTTGCGACATCTTACAAACGTATCAACGTAGACCATGAAGAATATCAAGACTTCGTTTATCCGACAATCACAATTGTTCAAACAAAAAGTTGGCAAAAGTGTTGTAGCAACGGACGAAGAATACGAAATGCTAACGCGCAGTACTGATAAATTGCAACGCGTTAGTACAGATATGGCGAAACATTTTGAACAGATGATAGAACACTTTCAACAACTAAGGTATAACAGTGTTAGTTGGCTTTAATATTCGCAGTTTGAGTATGCAATTAATAGCGCATGACGTGGAGGAGGTTTTTAGTTTAGAATGTGATATAGAGGAAGAATCGCGAGTAAGAGGGATGCTCGTTGCTACACCGGATGAAGATGCGGAAGAAGACAAACAAACGTCATTACTAAGCAGACTAGTCGCGAAACAATTAACAGCTATGGCACTCGATTTTGAAGGTGCAGTCGTTGCACCCATAGTACGTTCGATCTACGTTTATTCACTCTATCAATAGAAAAAACAAGTAGTAGAAGATATTATTAATCCAACAAACGAATTTTTATTCCAATTCCAACCACTAAAAGAGCTACACACTAAACGAAAGAATATTGAACTAGAAGTATGTTTGATCACGAGACTATTAACTGTAAGCGTGACTATCATAAAGAACGAGTAGAAGAAGTAGAGCAAAAACAAACACCAACAACGGCGCAAAAATTACCACCACTAAAAGAGAATTTAAAACAAAAAGAGGAAGAGTTTTCCGAGATTACAGTGTTAAATAAGAACCACATGAGACAAATTGTAGATAGTCGAACGACAACGTATAATGGAGTAGTTGAACAATTTATAGGAAATATGATGCAAGTGAGCGCAAAGCTTTCAACTATTGTAGATGGGGTAAGTCCTATCGCAAAATATTAACAAAGTAGATGAAAACAGTGACACTGGATCTAAACAATACACTTTCTCCGGTTACAGCAACGATGAGAGAGGAAGTGAAACAATTAGAAGAGTTAACTAGACGCAAAGAGTTTGAAGATTCATTGGTACCGCCACAATTCGCTCATGATTGGTATTACCTTGACTCTACGGATGAACCTATTGGACCTATATCGTTCCATGATTTGAGAAAGAAGTACCACGAAAAAGCTGTCACCGGAGAAACAATGCTATTGTATGGGCAGAGTTCTACTTGGAAAATGGCATGTGGATTTCCTAATTTGTTAGAATCGTTAAGCAAAGGCGGTGAGACACCAATACTATCTCCTACATCACCATTGGCTTCACCGAGGGAGTCCACTAATCCAACAGAATAAACATTTACTTGTAATCAAGGACAACCTAGAACAGTAAACATGAGTTTCGCTGATGTCGTGTTTCTAAACTATGATGGGCACAGCGCACAACAATTATATAAGCAGTTACCATTTGGAATTAAGCAGCAAGTAAGACCACCCTGTAATAGAGTGTACATTATCGGTAAAGACGGCATGGGTGAAAAATCGACACCCGAACTCAATAACAAAAATATTATCGCAACCGCAGGTGGTAATACCACATACAGGGGTACGAGTTTTTTTCTAACAGGTAATATGTCCCTTACTATTTTAATGTAAAGAAAATGGAGAACTCTTTGCAAAGGGACAAAAGATGGATAGACCACACGAGAGCTATGATGGAGTGGTACAACTACTGCCATCATACAAAATCAAACAGATAGCAGCGTCAAATTGTGCAGCACGAGCGATGGTACTTACAGATAATAACAAGTTGTTACGAATCGGAAGACCTTGGGATAGTGAAACCTTCACAATCGGTGAATACGGTGAGATAAATAGTACATATTTTACTACATACAACATTAAAAGTATACACGTTGGAGGTATAGGTGACAACGATGTTTGCATGATCATATTAAAAAATGGAGATATGTATTCTATGGGTCAAAAGACAGAGTGGGGAGAGCTTGGTAGAGAGAAAACAGACAAGAAATTTGGTATTGTAGCTCACAACGTGGAAGATGTATTTATAGGTGGCTGGCATACGCACTATCTAACAAGAGATGGCCGAGTGTTTGCATTTGGTTTTAATCGTGATGGAAGATGTGGAGTAGAGAAGACAGATAGAATAAAACATGTAGAGCTGCAAGACTTCCGAGATAAGGTGAGTATGATATCAAACGGATGCTTTTCTGCATTGTTGACAAAGGATGGACGTGTTTATCATGCAGGTAGTGAGTTTAGCTCGGGATACAGACTTATTACGAATTTAAAAGACATAGTCAAGATAGGATCAGGAGTGAATGGTACTGTAGCTCTTAGCAGAGAAGGTAAAGTGTACTTTAGTGGTAGTTGCTATGATCAAGAACTACTAGCCACTGCGTCAGATTTTGCAATGGAGCTCAAGAAATTTTCTACAAGAAGAGTCGTGGATGTAGGAGCCGCAGGACCAAACCACTTTGCTGTTTTGGTGTGGGAATAAACAAAGAAATAAAAATAACAGCTTACAACAAATGTCACAATCAACACAATCGAAGCTTTCAATAGAGACTAACTCTTCGTCCGACGGTGGTAAATCTGGGCAGTTGAGACACGCTAAAGAAGACTCTCGCATACGCGCTAGTGGTCAGAAGAAACTCGCTTCTTCAAAATACGATTTTGTCAAAGTCAAAGTCTCGTTAGATAATCATTACTATGTTCTGAGTCGTTTTATTGTCAGTAGAATCCTTACGGCGGTCAACGTCAATTTTACAGACAGTTTAAAAATTAGTTTGGAGCTGAAAAAGCGATTAGTCGATCTTAACAGACTTGATGTAACGCAAGCGGAACTAGAACAACACTTATTTATGATTATGAGAAATTGCAGTTATGGAGAAACACCAATTCTAAGATACAAACTAATGACAAGGTTTCATCAAAAACGCGTTCCGTTGATGATACTCATGTTCGGAACAGGTTGCGTTGGAAAATCAACACTGGCAACACAACTGGGAGAACGGTTAAATATTCCTAACGTACTACAAACGGATCTGGTTTTGGATTTGGTGAGTAGTCTAAACACTGATGCACCAAGCGTTCCCGTTTGGTTCCACCAGTTACCATCAAAACAAGAATTTATTGAGCAGTACAAGAAAGAATGTATCTTTATGCGCGAAGGTAAGCGATAATGTTCAATTGTAATAACTGTGTAGCGTTAAATGGAGATATAGAAAAATGTTTAGAAGAAGGTAAAGCTATTATTATAGAAGGTTCACATATTGATCCCAATTTGATCGTTGACTTGCTCGACCAACGAAGTTTTATTCGCGGAAACACAAAAGAACGGTCCAGCCTACCTTATAGAGAGATAAGAGACGATGATGTTGATGATGATGAACAAAATGAAACAAAAGGTCCAAAGAAGGGACTTATCATGGCATTCTTTTTAACGATACAAAAGAAAGAAGAGCATCATTTGTTTTTTGAACAATGGTTATCGAGTAGAGGAGCAGTGGGAAGCATCCAATCACTTGGAAAAGATTTTGATGAGAGGTTGGAAACGTTATCGCAAAACTTTGTGTTTATACAGGAGTATTTGGACCAACAACAAACTGGATTTGCAACTCATGTAAATGTGAATCTACATCGATTAGAGGAGACTTTGGACTTTATGCATACTACAATTCTTACAGGAATAGAACGTGCGTATCAAGAACACTCGTTTTAGTAACTATGCACATCTTAAATTTGTTCGAGTTTAGATTCGACTCTCTTGATTTACATGAAAGGTGTATTTATTTGTTTAAATAAATTCTGGTGCATAAGTATAAGTGTTAGAAGTTAGGTTCACTCCAAGGTTGCCAATAAATCAGCATCTGACATAGCATCTAGTTGTTTTTCTCGTTTTACTGGGTCGTCGTCAAGAAGTCTGCCTACTGAACCTTTTTCAGAGTATTTTGCCATCAGTTGCACAAGTTTTTCTTGTTCTTTTTGTTTAAATTCTGATGTGTTGTATGCAAATCGTACCAAATCGTTCGCGTCGTTTAATATTTTAGATTCTTCATCGTCGTCCTCGAATCTATAATCTTCTTCAGTAAAAGTACTAGGTGTATCATTCTGTGAAGTTGAATTGCAACTATGCGCTTGTATTTGTTCGTGCATTTTTGCATATTCATGTGCCATCTCTTTAAGTGATTTTTCTTTAAATGGTGTAAGCTTCGTGAAGACATCTCCACCTTCATCCGTGCAGTTCCAGTTCGATTTAGTATGTCTTGTTGCGAATTGCAATGATTCATCGTCCAAAATGTCGATTTCATCGCTAGTGGTGTCCATATTATCAGAAGTCATGTGGTGTAAAGTTTTCTTGGTTCCTTCTAACGTTGTTTTGTCAACCCAAACACAAACTTTTCAAAACATCCTTGCAGAACATGCCAGGTAGAAGAAAGCCGCTACTGGTTAGTGCAAAAGACCAACCAAAGAGAAAACGTCGCAGACTTTCTCACGAGAGCAAAAGTGAACAATCAGACACTTCGAATATAAACACGAATTCAAATGCATCAAAAGAACAGATTGTTGACGAAGGATTTATAATAACTTGTAAAAACAGAAGATACCAAGTGAGATTTCCATCAACGAACACAGATAAATGGATTCACGAAAGGCATATAACAGACGCTCAATTAGAAGACTATTTTTCTAGACTGAGACAACGTGACACAGTACCTCCACGCGCGATAGAAGATAACATTAATCACAATCCTATTTTATCTTCACATAAATACAACAAAGTTGACGAACTACCCACCACGTACGAAGGGTACAATGATTGTCGATACGAAATACAATTCTCTATCACACATGATGACTCGCCATCACTATTACCACTAGACTTGGAAAATACAGCATTTTCGATAATCAACAACACACCAGAGGCACCAAATGGATTTAAAACGCACAACGAGAACATAATGAGATATTTGAGCAAGATTGGGGTATTAATGGAACGTTCAAGAGCAATAGCGACAAACAACGTTACCAAAAATTTAATGACAATTTTGCGCAAACGATACATGGAAAAAATTGGAGGTATTGAGCCAACGATGGAAGACAGGCGAATAATTACGATTGTAGGAAACACATTACTACAAATTGCGAGTGGATATCCTAGTAGTAAGTATGGAAGATACAACATTCTTGTACCACGTGAACCAAAAGATTTTTTAAAGTACATGGAAGGTTGCCTCACTCACCCAGAACTCACATACTTGTTTGTGTACACTGCTATGATTATCCATGATGATACAAAATACGTACTATCTCTACCAGTCAACAAAGCAAAACTTGATAAATTGTTGGAAGAGGAGAACACTAGAAAGATCAAACGAGAGACGATTCTAGGAGGATATTTACACAGATGGGAACTACAATCGATAGCGACAAAATTTGCGACAGGAAGTCCTCTAGATCTCATCACGGAGAGAATTGTGTACATTCTACAACACGCTACATCGAACAAGATGCTATTCAACTCTGCTGTACACTTACTAGAGTCCATGTACAATATCGTAGAAGATAATACAAGATACGTCGCAGACAAGTTGATTCTATACTTGGCAGTAGATGAAACCAAAGTCGAAACGATTATCACTTTACTAAATACCACTCAAGATCTCAAATTCAAGAACACATTGATAACAGAGTTACTACTATCAAAAGAACTTTTCTGTATCAAAGCATGGGATGACTTTTCAAGAACTGTACCTCGCGTCGAGTTACTAGTAAATCGCAAGAGAGAACTTCGTCCACACTTGGCAGTGCCTTCATGGAAGTTATTTTACATGCTCATACAACACAAGTACAAAGAACAACCAATAGATTTGGTGAAACGATACACGGAACAATATTTAATGATGAGAAATCAATTGTATAGAGTAGGTGTCGAATTTACAAAAGATCTTGAAGACCAAGTTGTCAAGTTTTTTGAAATGATACATGGGAAGAAGCAGGAGCTACCACCACATTTTCCAAACTTTTTTGACAATTACAACATCACGAATGAGTACTTTCATGATGGAACTAGTAAACTAGCAGTCGTTGAGGAAGATGAAAAAGTTACCAGTACGTTACAACAGAAATCTACATCTCGCTATGAGGCTCTCGTAACTAGAATAAGGTACGTCCTCATCTTCATTGATGATCTAACATTATTTAGAAACGGAAACTTTAACGAGAAAGATTTGCTCACATTGTTTGGTCATGCATTGAAATACAAGTTTAATGTTGATGTAGTAAATTTTGATATGTCACAGGAACAGTTTTTCGATGCAGTTTTGGATGCAATTGCTCCTCACTTGGATGACGCAAACTATTTGGAACAAGTTCGAAAAATTACGTTTGATTTTGTAGATAGAGGATTGTACAAGTGCAACGCTGGAGAACACAGCTATCATGCTGAAATTCCGCAAATGCTATTCTTTATCAGTCAAATATTCTGTCCGTATCGAGTATCACCTTCGAAACATCTTCTAGAACTATCAGCTCAAGTATACCTACATTTAATTGAAACTATTTTGGGAACAAAGTTTACTCAACAAGCTTCGATTTTCAATCATGCTTCCGAAATTGTTACCCAAGTATTGGCTATTTTGAATGGTGTCAAAAAGAGTCCAACATGCACACCTGAAGCATTGTACGCAGGAACAAGAAAGTGTGCGTTGGTGCTATACCTCCTACAGTGCATCATGAGTGGACAAACAAGCACATTATTAGATTGGTGCCAAGCAGGAAATGCACAAACATTCTTTGGAAAATGTCAAAGATTGAAAGATGTAATTTTAAACAGACACAAGTTTCCCAAGTGGCAAGATCCACTCATCAGTGAGATTCGAGACGCAGCTCAATTTTTCACCTCCGAAGAGCTTCGCGTACACGGTGTATTATCAAGATATTCATATCATTAAATGTCACGTATTTTTTATGACTAATCTAGATACTGGTAGTGGTACAGGTTTTGGTTCATTATAAAATGGTTTTTTCCGTTTCTTACTTTGCAACAATTGTCTAATTCCTGCCAAATTCTCTTGTACAGGTTGACCAACTAAATCTTCTATCATTTCAACTGGTGCTTTGGCGTCCTCTATTTCTCGTGGATACCGAACTCGTGTAGGTGTTTTACCTCTCGACATGGACGGTGAAGCTGTTTCTGGTCTCTTCAAATTCACATCATCCATGCTAATACTCTTTCTCTGTTCTTCTGATGGGAAATTCGCTTTAAATGTATTTTTTGTGACTCTTTCTGGTCGTATCGATGTTGGTGCCGTTGATGGTCTAATAAACATATTTGGAGCGATCGTCAACGGCGGTGGAAGCGCATTTGTTTCATTCTTTACTTGTTCCTTTTCTTCTGCCAACTCTTCCATAATTTGTTCCATTGGAATTGACAATTGTTCCAGTACAGATTCTTGATGTTCATTAACAGGTGGTGCTTCAACTTTCTTTGGTGTACTAGGTGGCACATACCATGACTTTCTCACACTACCACTACTAGGTGTAGTTGGTGGAGGTTGTTTCTCCACTTTGTACGGAGATGACACTTTCTTGTGTCCATACAATCGTTCCCACTTCTGTTGTTCTAATAATTTCTTTTCACGAATTCGATCTGCTAATGCGGTACTGGGATCTTTTACTTGAACATAGAATGGATTACTATTCATCAAATCTTCTACTGATACCTTAAATTCATCATTATCTTTTCTCGGTGAAACAAATGCCGAAATAGGTTTCGGTATGACCGATCTTGCTGTACTAATTGGAGTAAATACAGATTCTTTTTCTGCAATGATCACATCTTTTGTATGATCGTGGTCTTCGTCCCACCAAGAAGATAAATCTGATGCTTTGGAACGTGCAGTGATTCCTCCATTCATATTCATCTCTTTTACAATTTCATCAAAATTATCATACTCACTATTTGTCGATATTTCCGATCGGTAACTAGGTTCTGGATCTTGTATCATTTTAAATTGAGTAATTTGAACAGTATCACGAACAATGGGTAATTTCAATGGGGTGACCTGTTCCGGTGCAATAACAGGTTCTTGAACTTTTCTTCGTTGTGGTGCACTTTTTCCCTTTGGTCGTTGTGGTGTTTTTCTCGTTGTTTCATAAATTACCAAATCATTATCTTGCGCTTGTGAAATTTTCTTATCATCCAAATTGGTTGTTAATTTGTTCGGAACGTGTTTTGGTGATAATTGTTTGACTTGTTCTTGTATTTCTTCAATTTGATCATCGGCTAGTAATGAATTTGATATTTCGATAAGTTTGTTCCACGTTGTTTTCGATACGAGTCGCGCACCTAGTTGTTCTTCAATTGTTTTTTCGAACCCTAATGCGGTTGTTGCTCGTGAACTATATCGTGAGGAGGCAGCACTACCCGCACGGGAAAATTTTGGTTCTGGAGCAGTTGATGGTCTTGATTGGTGTTGCTTTCTGGTCGTACTTACACTTCCTGATAGTGGTCTTTTTGCTCCTTTTTGCTTTAATTGCAAAAAAGCTTCCATGAGTTCCAATGGATTCAATTTGTTCTTTTGTCGCATATACGTCTGATACACATCCGATATCACTCCATTTTGCATCATTGTCACCAACTCACTTCCCAATTTCATGGGCGAATCATTTAACAATGGCGTTTCATTATTCAAACTCGAAATCATTCTTGAAAAAATCGTTCTTTCTAGTACAAAATTATCATGTTGATTTAACACTTCTAATAACCCACGATGGATGGATTTATCATGAGCTCGTTTCGCCAATTCGTTCACCACTTGCGAAATATCTTCATCTTCCTCTTCTTCTTCCTCTTCTATCGTTGGTTCTTCTTGTACTGGTGTTTCTATTTTTGGTTCTTTGCGATTGGATAATCGTCTCGCATGTTTCAATTGTTCTTCTCTTCTACGATCTGCTTCACTGCGTTGTTTACTAGAAAGAATTTTCTTTTTCACGACTTCTTGTTGTTCTTCATCTTCCCACGCGCCAATGGCCAACTCTTCATGTTCTAGTAGCGTTGACGATTTGTCAACTGGACTGTTAGTTACACTTTTTGTAACGTAGACGCGTGGATGTCTTGGTTGGGACACATCAGAATCTGATCCACTATTAGTTTCCTTGGCTAATAGTCGAGGTGGAGTAGGTGCTGGTTCTGCTAAAAGTTTTTCTTTTGCTTTGACACTTTTCGTCGTTCGTTGTGTGTTTGGTGTTCCAGTAGTAGAAGGTGTCACTGGAGTTCGAATCTTTTTCCGTTTCGGCTTGAAAAGTTTCTTTTTTCGCTCTTTTGCAGGTGGTGGCGGTGGTGGTGGTATCACAGTTGCACCACCTTGCAGTAACAACTGTTTAATGTAATCTCTATCAATGTGTCTACTAATTACTTTTGGTAACGTAGCGTCTACATATACAGCATCAAATAACGATGTCAAAAACATGACATATTCATTCAAATCAATAGATTCACACCAAATATCAGCCAGTTGGAAAATGGATGTATAAAACTGTTTGTAATCCATTGCTTGTATGTGACTTCCACGTGTATCTTGAACCCAATCTTCTTCTGTACTTCTACGTGCATCTTCTAGTGTTTTACCAGTACTTGCAGGCATCATGACTGTGTATACTGCCATACCTAATGACATGTATGTTCTCTTACTGATATGTGGTTTGTTTTTCACTTTTACGGTCGCACTCCACCACTGATTTATCACTTGTTGAATTTTTGGATCTTGTTTTAATGCTAATCGGCGACGAATATTTTCACTCGTGTACATTTGTAAATTTCCTTGTTGATAGTAATGGGGTTGCTCTGGAGGTACATATTCATCATCATCGGGTAATCCTTCTCGCAATGGTTCATTTACAATGTGGGTATGTATCCCACGTTTCTTTGCCAATTTGATAATATATTTCCGTGCTTGTTCATATCGATTATGTAATTTCCGCCGACTTGTCGCTAACCATAGTGCCATTTTTAACGATAATCCCAAACTGAATTTATGTTGTATCGTTTCCATTTCATCTTTGTCTTTGAATTCGATTATATCTTCCAAAATACCTCTCGGTATGACCGAATCATTCTTCTTTTTCTTTTTTGGTTTTTCGACCTTTTCTTCAATAGGATCGTCGTAATAGTTTCTGTCATCATCTTCTAGTGGCGTTTGCCAATTGACGAGTGGACTTTTACTACGAGCAACAATTAGCGATGCCATAGTTTGTGGAGATAATGATCGTTCTTGCGCGGGTTCTTCTTTCTTTTCTTTTCTATCTGCAACGGATGCCTTGTTGCCTTTGACTTTTAGTGGTGCGACAGGTGCAATGACATGTTCTTCGGGATTAAATGTAACACCGACTTGTACAGCTGTTAATTCTTTTGTATGTTGTTGCGACGCTAATCGATTCGTAAGTTGTATTATCGATTGCCACGCCGGTACAATGACTGGTATTTCTTCTTCAATTTTCTTTTTCCGTTTTTCCAAATTCCCAGTTACTAACTCTCTACTTACACCACGTGCTGACTCTGGGTCATAATCAAAATCTAGAGAAGCGGTAGAAGGTCGCGATACATCAATATTTGAGATTTTTGAACTTGTTGACTCTTCATCGTCATCTTCATCTTCGTCATCTTCTTCGTGTGTTTCGTCTTCCTCTTCTTCTTCATCTTGTTCTTCTTCATCTCTCATTGGTTGACAATTACTACAGGAAAATAAACTCTGTATC
>JAESGV010000789.1_pt1 | contig 13643 bp, 8 predicted proteins | sample 9269781 | NCBI WGS metagenome assembly JAESGV01 (sample SAMN15741586, study PRJNA653496) | algae metagenome | isolation source: Tildeniella torsiva UHER 1998/13D and co-occurring heterotrophs from... | place: Slovakia: Slovak Paradise National Park, Hrabusice, Kosice Region | collected 2000-01-01 | reverse complement strand
AGAGTTTCTAGTAATCGAAATGGTGAGGGAAGAAACACAATTATTAACTCATCAATGTAGTAATTCTCTATTTCTTCTGTAGAAAAAGATAAACTAGTGATAGTTATATCTAATTCATAGCCGTTGAGTGCTGCAGAGACCTGTAATGATTCTTCCCAATTTGCGACTGTGTCGTCAACAATTATCGTGATATCTATATCGCTGTCTGGAGTTTGTGAGCCATACACACGACTACCGGTTACATAAACACTAAAAATGCTATTCCGACGAATATTTGGTAACAGATTCGTTACTGTCTCAATTATCGCGTCTAATTTGATATTTAACTGATTAAATGATGTTAGTACTTCAGTGGTAAGAGCATCATCCCTATTCTGTGTGTCTATTTGCGTTGTCATGGTTGAGCAGAGTATTTGTAAGTGTCCAAAACTTCAATGTAATAGTTTGCAGAACTATTTGGCCTCTGTACTTTCTGCAGTATTCATGTGCGAAGATTCTGTTAAATTATGAACGCCAGATTTCATTCGATTTGCAGATATAGCTAAGACTTATGTAGTACTGCAGCTCTGTAAAACACGGAGTAGCCTCATAGTAAACGTTGTGGGAAATTTTGCTTCAAAATGCCAAATAAATTGTCAAGTGTTGTTTATTGTAAGAAACAACAAGTATTGATCGTGTGAACAGAGTTTTATTGATCCTGTATCTATTTTAATGTTTGAGTTCTAAATTCTTGAAGAGCTTGATCTAAAATTATTGAACTGGTGACAAAAATCAACCAGCTAATAATAGCTAAGAATAAGTTCTTCTAACCAGCTGGAAACTGTCACACAAACAAAAATATGATTTATCTATGCGCTATACTATTAGCCACCATACACATTGTCTACGCGACCGTGAACTACCACGTAGACGTTATTTCACGAACAAATCCAAATCATGCCTACAACGGCACGCTAGAGATAGCAGCAACATATGCGAGAATGGTCATCGAGTCCAAGTTTGACGATCACGCGTATGTGTACAGAAACAACCACGTTGAATACTTTGTTGATACGAAATCAAATTGTACATTTTCGCAAACAACACAACTCCCGTTTGATTTGGTTCTGGCATCAATTAATGCTACAAATCTAATAGAACAAGATGTGCCTGTATTTGACGAGCAAGTTGCGGATTGTCGCAGGAACAATTTGACAATTGGACACATAACGTTAGGAGAAAACGAGTACGTTACGTGCACCAGTTCACAAGGCGTCATACCATCAAGAGTTCTAAGCGAAGACTTTATTATGAACATATCACTTTTGCTTCCTAATTCGGATATCGATCAAAAACTCAATCAATTTAGCTCTACGTGCAAACAAGTGGACACACAGATAGAAGTGATTGAGAATCTGGACGCAGGTAACCAACTATCACAGCCATGGTTTTCGGATCCAAGTAAGACGTGTCAATTTGATTGGATGAGAAATGAACACTGCGGCGACAATGGATTGGATCAGCAAGTCAAATTAAAAGACTGTGTTTTCATTCATGGAAGCGGTATCGAAGGCAGAGGAGTAGTTCATGAAGATCATTTTACTAGATACTGGGGACACGTACAGAAGTACACTCCACAATGCGCCAGGAGATTCTTTATTGACGTGGATACGAGATCTGTTGGATGGAATGATGTGAAGCTACAAAGATCTGTGTGCGATGCAATGCTTCACCACCAACAAAATACAACAGATAATGTAGTTCGAGAAAGAATTATTTTCGCTCACTCTATGGGAAATCTCGTAATAGCGGCGGCAATTAAGAATGGAATATGCGACTTAGAAAACACCACTTCATGGTACTCGATGCAAGCACCCTATCTCGGTAGTGTAGCCTCGATATACTTGGAAAAGGTCTGCCGAGCAAAACATTTTTTCACTCGAATTATTCATCGCATCGCAGCTCTTTTTGGTTATTGTCAAGAAGACGACAATTTGCCTTGCGCAGCGTACACAACTATGAATCCAGATTTTCGAGATAAAACGTCCTTCAAAGAATTGCAAACGATTGCCAAGAGTAGAGTAACTGGAAGCGTTTGCGGAACCAGTGCATGGGGATTGAACACTCACTATGCTCCAGGACTATCTATACTGTCTGCGCTAGTCGGATTCAAGGAAAAGAACGATGGTATGGTTGACCTAACTAGCTGTACTGTTAGCGATCATCATAGCAAGCATTACAGAGATCTACATTATGCAACTAAAATCAACCACGCAGATGCAACGTGTAGAAATGGAAACGGGTGGATATCTAGAGGCAAACCTTGTAAATACTATTCAAATAAATATTAATCATGTACTTCTATTTGCTCTGTCAAGTGTTGTTTTGGTAGCTTGAATCTTTCTCAAACTGAACATAATTCTTTTGGTTTCGTTTCGCTCGTAGCGCTTGAACGGCAATGGTGACAACCAACGACGCGACGACCAGCGATAATATTACTACGCCGCCAATAGTTATGTAAGTAACTTGACTAAAATCAGTGCTAGACTTCCTAATCTCATAGATATTAAAATTGTAGTATGCTCTTGTCGATGTTTGCTGTAACTCCCATTTACTCTTACGTAAAACAAAGTAATTTTCGTTTGCGACTTTGAACGGTTCTACATTCACTGTAGTACTAATTGATGGCCTGGAATGCGCCTCATTGTACTTGAATGACAATCCCCTTTTCAATAAGTCGATGTTGCTCTCGTCCATTATGTACGCTTCACAATTCATACACCCAATGTAATAGCTAAGCTCGAATCCTGTTGAAAGATGTACCACCATGTAGTTTGCATCGTTCTCATTCAGTAATAATGTGCTACTGGCTATCAATATCCCTGCCGAGAAGCTCAACAAACCTGCCAATAGCGCAACTAGCAACACGCGATACATTGATGAAACTATGTGAGCAAGTTTTTAGCTGTTTATATTTAGGTGAGAAAGATATCTCTTTCTTGATTTCGTTACTGAATAATACTCACTGCATTGCTAAGACCCTAGCTAACTATGTGCTTGGGAAGAAAGTTGTAACAATGAGCTTTCAAACTCGTCAAACTGTTCACACAAAAGACATGACCAAATTTTACACTCGCATCGCATGCACATCAACTGATAGATGTGGATTCTACACGCAAGACATTACATCAAACGAAAAAACTGTATTCAACAAGACGTATGAGCAGTTGGCATCGGGTGTAGAACTTGAAAACGGCACATACATTGTTAGTTGCGATACTGGGCTACTTTTAATCAATCTACAAACAAAAGAATGTGAACACATTGATACAGACATCTATTTCACAAACATTACCGACTTGGACGGCAACAAACTGCTCTGTGATACTGAAGAGATGGTGTACGTGTACAATACTACTGACGAACAACTAGAAGAAAAGTATACATTTGATGAATGCATAAAAACAAAGTTGCAAAACGGAGATGTACTAGTTGTCTCAGAAAACATTGAAATTTGGAATAACACCATGGCCGATGTGAAAAAAACGCACGGACCAATCGAGAATGATTATGGTGCGTTATTGGAAGTCAAACAAGGAATTGTATTTGGATTCAAAGAAACAGGAATTGACACAATCGATTTGGAAACTGGAAAAATCACACCACTACGCGCAAAAGAAAGTGACGAAGGTTTAGAAGGATTTTTAATGGAAAATGGAACTATTGCAGTATCATATTTAAATGGAGATATTGAAATCATGGACAACACTGGGAAAACATTACTGATGATTCCTGACGGTGTAGAACCAGATGGTTATGGAGAGATAGCAGAAGTTGAATCCAATATCATCGCATGTCAAAGAGGCAATTTCCTACTATTTTGGAACATTGTCACAGGCGAGTGTGTTAAAAAGACAAACTTACAAGGAGGAAGTGTAATAAGTTTCTTAAAGCGTTAATGTTTATTACGATTCACAAGTTCATGGAAAGGTCCTCTACCACTTCTTAACATAGTTTCTGGATTTCCCATTTGAATCACTTGACCTTCACTCATAACAATACAAACATCATAGTCCATGATGGTTTCTAATCGATGCGCAATACAAATCACGGTACAATGTTCAAATTCTTGGCGAATAGTCTTTTGAATTAACGAATCGGTGGCATGGTCAACATTGGCTGTTGCTTCGTCAAGTACGAGTACTTTACGTTGCTTTAACCATGCTCGGCATAAACTAATTAACTGTCTTTCACCAGTAGATAAATTAGCACCATTTTCTGCAATTTCCATGGTCAAGTTGTCAACTTTTTCTCTCAAAGAAACATGGTCCAACGCTTGCCAAATGGTACGATCGGAAAACTGATTTTCTGGATCCAAATTTTCACGTAATGTACCTTGGATGAGAATTGGATCTTGTGGAATAATTGCCATGGAAGAACGCAACTCTTTGAGTGGTAAAGTACCAGTATCAACACCATTGATCGTAATGGAACCAGATTCAATTTCATTGAGTCTGAACAATGCGTTAATAAGACTACTTTTTCCACTTCCTGTTCTACCGACGATAGCCACCTTCTTTGCCGATTGTACAACAATGTTGATATTGTTCAATACATAGCGTTGACTAGTGTTATCGTAACGCATACGAACATTTTCAAATGCGATCGTAGGACCTTTATCAATGATTGGCATTTCATTCTTGGTGATGGGTTCATACTTTTCAGACTTGACTGCACTGTATTGTTCAATACGTTCCGTACCAGTGACATACATTTGTAAAGTAGCCAAAATAACGGTCAACCAGTTGATCAATAGTTGCAGAGATGTAATTTGTGAAATAGTGAGTGCAAACAAAGCCATAGTGGCAGTGTTCTCTGCTTTGGATGCGTTTACCGTTACGAGTGGTAAGATCCAAACACTAATGAGCATGACCGCAAATGTAATTGCATTGCCCAAACATTCAATTCGTAAATCGAACCAAAGTTGAGTTAGGAATCGCGTGATATCGGTAACGTACATTTTTTCCAATTTGGTACCGTACAACCTTGTGAAACGATTCTTGGCATCAAAAGCACGAATGACGGACAATCCTGCCAATGTTTCACTAAAGTGACTAAAAACAGGTGCAGATGCTTTAGATTCCATTTTGGTGAGTGCTCCTTGTGAACAATTATAGTAATCACTGAAACGTTTGTACACGTACAACATGGGCACGACAACGACCAATAAAGCGAGTGCATTGTAGAATGAGCTTCTTAATGCCATGTTAAAAATAACAAAAGCAGAAATAGCAAGTTTGAGAACACTCATGATGAGTTCTCTACTTTGCCATCCAAATTCTATCATTCGACCCAAATCTTTGCTGAATCTTGCTACAATTTTTCCTGATGCGGTAGAGTCATAGAATCGAACAGGTGCGTGGATGATGGCTTGCAATAACTTGTCATGATAGACAGTTGTCGTTTGTACAGAAAAGTATTCACCGATAGCGTTTGCGATAAATCGGAACAATGCCGAAAGCACACCAAAACTAACGTAGAGTGTGACTGAATAAGTGAATGATCCACTTGTTTCAGTACTCCATGATGCTAAAAAGTATTCACTGAGTGTAGAGGTACCTCCTTGAAGTAGTTCAATGACGGAGAAGGCTACAATCAATAGCACACTATACGTTGCTAAATAGCGGAACCATACAGTGTACTTGTTCTGTCCAATGAGATCTTCTGGTAGTAGTTGCTCATTTACCATTTTCTCAGCTTCGTTAGTTTCTTGTTCAGTAACAGTACTACAATCATCAGTACCATCGATCGTTTCCATTTCTACTTGTTTTCTCTTCATCTTGTCTGCAAATTCACTTTGCATTAATTCTGGATAGGTATAAATGTTTTCAATGTGACCTTCTTCGAGTACAATAATACGATCAGCGTGATGTAACATGTCCAAATGATGAGTAACGAGAATTCTAGTCTTGTTACGTAACTCTCCAAGAATAACCTTGTCCATGATGTGTCTACCAGTGTGTATGTCAACAGCCGATAATGGATCGTCAAGTAGGACCAGATCGGAGCTATTGTGGTACACGGTTCTTGCTAAACTAATACGTGCTTTTTGTCCACCACTAAGTGTTACTCCTCGTTCGCCAATAAGAGTTAAATCTCCACTAGAGAATGATTTCATATCTTCACCGAGTGCGCATGCTTGTAACACTTGATTGTATCGTTGTTTGTCCATGGGTGATCCGAACAAGATGTTATTTTGAACAGTGTCGCTTAGTATCCAACAATCTTGGGAAGCGTATGCAATTGGATTTAAATGATCAACTTCACAAACACCAGAAGTTAGACGCATCTCTCCAAGAATTGCAGATAGTAACGAAGTCTTGGCGGAACCAACTTTTCCAACGACAGCGATAAACTCTCCACGCGAGACTTGTAGTGAAATATTATTGAGAATGGGTTCATCGCTCTTCCAAGCAAAAGTAGCATTCTTCATGTCGACCATGTACATACTATTGGACTCTTTTTCTATTTGTAAATCTTCTCTGTCCAAATACTTTTGAATTCTTTCCGATGATGCACGAGCTTGGATAATTCTGACAATGGCTTCTGGAATGGCGTACAATGGATACGTCAACATGCCTGTAGCAAACATGACACCAAATGTTTGTGCCAATGTAACATCACTTTCGTTGAGCCAAATATAGAACATGAAACTTGCACAACTGATCATAAAGGTACAAGTATGCCAAATGAAACCGATGACTGTGCTGTATGCTGCACGGTATTGTTGTGCGCTACGTTCTTGCTTCCAAACTTGTTCAATCTTGTCGGCAAAGAGTTTCTCCCATGCGAACACTTTGATGAGTCGAATAGAGGAGACCAATTGAGAAACTAATTTGGAACGTTCGTCTGATAAATCGTCTACCATGGTAGAGTAGTGCTCAAACTTGTGTTGTGCAGCTGCATTGATTGGTATAACTAGCGCGAACACGACAGTGATACCTGACAGTGCAGGTAAAAATCCGATCGATGTGGAAATCAAATAGAAAGCCACGCTAATCTTGAAAAGTGATGCCCAAATGACGTGTAAACTGTAGAAAAGACTGCCGATACGGTCTGCGTCAACGGCGAGTAGATTGATGACTTCTCCTGTTGTCATGTCTTGCTTGGCTTCATTACTCATGAGCAGTGACTTTTTGTAGATGACCATGGCTAAACAATAGTGTAATCTTCTCTCGAACCCATGTATGTGATACATGAAGTTCTGCCAGAATATTGTTTGGATAAATGTTGATAAATAGTACACTAGACAGAGCACGAGTGTCCAAATCATGTACGTGGCGTACGACATGGTTTGGTGTGCTTCTGCAGTGGCTAAAATGTACTGCATGATGAATGGTCCTGATACCATGCCAATATCACTGCATAGTCTTCTCAAACCGCACAGTGCATACTCTTTTCCATACGTTGTTACCATGGCATGGAAAATGGGGAACTTGCTGCGTTCGTTCTTCAGGCTTGTATCGAATACTCGCACTCCCTCATTCAAGTTCAATTCGTTAATGTCGTAGTAGCCCTCCAAATCCTCTTCTGACAATTCTTTTTGACTGCCGAGTTGGATGAGAGGTGATATGTAGTTAAAAAATGCGTGTGAAACTAGATTCTTTTCTTTTTCTGCTTTCTCACTTTGTGAAAAGAGTAGGGAGGAGACTTGGTGGAGTCTCCCCAGTTGCAAGAAGAATCATCAGTGTTAATGTCGCCAAACGAAGTGCCCGTCATGGTGTTGTCTTGTTTCTTTCAAAAAATTATTCTAAAGTAGAAGCGGCAGACCAGCGCTAAATGCTGACTTTACTGTGTTACGAGCATTCTGTGGTGCGTGTTGGTGTACTGGAACGACCTAAAAAGAGTGCTTGATAATGTCATGCAGTTGAGCTGTTGGCCTGCAACACGTGTTGCAAACCAAGTTAAATCTCGAGCTGCTTAGTTATTTCCAATCTTTCTAATTAACAACACCGTGTCCGGTTTTTAATCTTGATGTAGCTAACCTTGACGTTGGATTCGAACTGCTGGTGAACCAGAGAATGTAGTTGGAGATCGCGCAGTGAATAAATTATGATCTATTGTGGTACAAAAATTTAAAAACTTGTTACGTTGGCGGGCGTTCGTATCGCCCAGTCAGGCACTTGGTTCAAGTGAATACCTAAAATTGGACCTCCCAAGGCAGCTGTCCACGCTACAACTATGAAAACTCCAATCAAATTCAATATTGCTCCTGTCTTGACCATGTCCCACGTTGTTAGGTATCCATATGCATATGCTAGTGCATTTGGTGGTGTTCCAATCGGTGTCATGAAAGCTAGTGAACAAGCTACTGTAGCTGGTACCATTAAAAACAGTGGGTTTTGGTTCACAGCAGGTGATAGCGCTAGCGTAGCTAACACTGGTAGAAGGATACTAGGGGTTAGTTAGTGCAGAAACTGAGACATACGAGTTTGTAGTAATGTTTGACGTAAACTCGGTCAAAACAGATACAGCCACACACAGTATGAACAGTAACACGAATGGATGTAAACTACCACTCACATTACCTACTGTTTGTGCAACATAGTCAGCAAACTTTGACTCGGAAAACGCTTTTGACAACGCAAATCCGATCCTAACAGCAGTACTATATTCCATGGCATCTTGTCATGAACAGTTTTCCAATCCATTAATCTACCGCCTGTATTCTTACTTGGTAGTATAAACAATAATATTGTAATCGCCATAGCAACTGTACCATCAGTAACGTACTCGATTTGTTCATGAGATGATCCCCAGAACAACAAGTTTGGCCATCCAATTTTCGCACCTGGTAACTCTCTTGTAATCCATAACAACGCCATTAATACGAATAAAATTGATATACTAATATCTTCAATACGCCAAGGTCCCAATTTCTTGTATTCTTCTTGGAACAGGTTACGAATCGAAGTATCTTCAAGTTGTTCTACAACGGGTTCATTCACTTGTTCGGTACCTAAATCTTCCTCTCCTTGTGAAACAACTTGTATCGGAATGGGTTGTTGTTTAGGAAATTCGTATTTGCGAATAAATAGTAATACAAAGTATACGTACAGTATAGCTAACATGACAATCGACATGGGCATGTTGAACAAGTACCATGACAAGTAGGTTATCACACCAGTACTCTTTGGAAATAGTGTTTGCATTTGTGCTGCAAGCATCAAGTTGGTTCCTGTTCCTGTAAGGGTTGCATATCCTCCTATGGATGACGCATACGCAGTACCAAGCATAATCGACTTTGCAAATGGATCCATCACTAGATGTGCACTATCTTCTGCTTGTTGCGTTCTTGATTGAACACTTGTCAAAATTGCGACGGCCATAGGTAGCAACATGGCTGCAGTAGCACTATTGGATAACCATTGACTGATAAACCATGATAACGTCATGAAACCGAGTAAAATGAGCTTTGGTCGAGTACCTAATGCGCGTAGTACGATTAACGCGAATCGCTTGTGTAGTTCCCATTTTTCTAGAGCAATGGCCATCACGTACGAACCAATGAATAAAAATGTCAAATCTCCAAAATATGAACTACTTGTTTGTGTTGCCGATAACAAACCAGTAAGTGGAAAGAGTACAGTTGGTAGTAAACATGTACATGCGAGTGGTACTGGTTCTAATAACCACCAAAATCCCATCCATATCGTAACTGCTGCGCACCGACTGACCAGTATGTGACCTGGATTTAAAATGTCGAAAAAAAAAGGAAATGCAGCAACAGGACCTGACAAAAATTTTAGGATTGTGAATATTCGCGTTTTCCATATTTGTTTTCGTGTAAGACTTGCATTTGTTTGTTCTTCGTCTGTTTTAACCGTTTCGTTATCGTCCACCGTCAGCATTGCGTCATTCGTATCGTTTATCGTTTCTTCATCCACGTGTGCCACAATGTTCTGTGTTTTTTCCACCAGTTCTTCTTCTGGTATCGTGGCACGCATGTTTGTTGGATGACTTGTTGTAATTTGCCACAAAACTGAACAAGAACTGGAAGCTAGCGGTGTAATAAATTATAATCTCTTTAATACAGTGACTAAGTCATGCGCAACTTTCTCAAAATCAGATATTTCGTTGTACACTTGACAACTTAATCTTGTATAGTACATTCCGTCAAACTCGTACACAACCAAGTACGTTCCATACTGTTTCATCAGTACAGCAACAGCAGCATTTAGTTTTTGATGATCTTGACTTGGTAACAATACATTCACCATCGCAGCATTCATTGATCGTCGGTACTGCTCATCAATTAGAATACTTGTATTCCAAATCTCCGCAACTCGCAAACTTACATCGTAACAGAGATCATTATTATACTTCATGATCTTTTCCTCTCCACCAATTTGTTTTCTCCACTCTAATGCGTACGGAACAGTAAACCAGGCACTATAATCTCTTGTACCAGTCCAGTAAAACTCTTGTCTAAAATCTTTGGAAGAATATCCAAATGAGACAACTGTTGGTCTTGTATCAATTTGTAAATCTTTTTGTACCCATAAAAACGCTGCTGCTTTGGGTGCAAACAACCACTTGTGAGCGTTACTCAAGTAGTAAGAAACACCTAATTCTGTTACACGAATAGGTAATTGTCCTATAGCGTGAGCACCGTCTACTAGTGTAAGAATGTTTCTTGACTTGAACAATGATGCCAACTCTTTGATTGGCATGATTACTGCTGGTGTTGACGAAATGTGATCAAATATTGCCAATCTTATATTTTTGTTATCGCGTAGGGCGGCATCTAGAGCTGTTTTAACTGTCTCTACAATTAGTTCTGGTGTTTTAATATTGTTGTGATCTATCTTGACCTCTACTAGTTTGACATGTGAGTGATAGTCTCGTAAGTAGTACAATACTTCTTTTACCATTCCATAAGCGATATTCATGTGCAAAATGTAAACAGGTTTTGTAGATGATGTGATAAATGGTAAAGAACGAAGTACGGCGTTAACTGCTGTCGATGCGTTGTCCACTAGAGCGATATCTTCTTTTTCTGCATGGATATATTTTGCTAATCTTTCTCTAGTTTCGTCGTACACAGTTAGAGAAGTTTCGCGGAACCACAAGTCACAATTTGTATCCATCTACATTTGTTATGAAACTTTTAACTGTAACAAACTTGTATTTGATATTGTTGCATTCTCTCCATAATTGTTCTGGGAGTTGCACCATATGAACCGTGATTTATACTGAGAATAAGAGCACATAAAAATCATACTTGGTGAAATTATCAGGGTTTAAGAAATACTTTCGCATAGAGTGTCCGAACTCTGTCGCTGAGCACCATGTCGCCAGTACGATGCACACGGTAACAAGTACCGAGGCGCGCATGTGCTGTCACGTTTCTTGATAAAAAGTTGGGTTGACGAAACAAGCTTTATTCTTGTTCGCTCAGTAACTTATTCACGATTGCCAAAGACCCTTCCAGCTGCTTCTTCAGCTCTAACAATTCTGTCTTCGAAGAATTAACCGAAATTGTCTTGTTTTTCTTCTCTGGCTGCTCAGATGCACTTGCATTCTTTCTCTTTTTATTTTCTGGTGTCTTGTTACCTGTTTCTTCTGGTGCTTTTTCTTTACTTTTTGGTGTTTTCGCTTCATCTGTGACACCGTCTACTTTCGTGCCTTTTGGCAAAAGAACGTATAAGTAGCCTTCGTTTTCTATTTTTCCTACAACAGCACCTTCACCCAGTATCTTTGTTGCTTTTCCTTTTACAGATTCACAAACAATATAATAAAAATCCATTTCTCTGCATGTATGGTTTTTGAATTCTTCTTTGATTTTGTGGATACCTTTGTGTAGATTCGTAACGGCTCCCTTCTTGATAACAGTTTTATCTGCCGCTAATAACTTCATATTGGTTGCCTTTTCTTTTTCGAATACGTTGATTTTTGGTGCGTTTGGTATAGGTGGTGCTTCGAATAATTTCACACCGTCTACTTTCGTGCCCTTTGGTAGTACTACGTATAGGTATCCTTCATTTTTTAGATTTCCAAAGTTAGCATCAGATCCAAGATTTTTTGTGCCTTTATCTGCGACTGAATCTACTAGCAAAAAATACAAATCCATTTGTTTCTCTGGCCTCCCTTTTAATTTTGTGCGAAGCTTGTTTACACCTTTTTGAAGATTCAAGACGGCTCCCTTCTGAATAACAGAGCCGCAATTCGCAAGCAGTTTCATATTTGCTTGCGTTTCTATTTCATATGCTTCTATAGTGGGTTCAGTCATGTTTGTTTCCTTGGAGGCTGAGTTGACTAGTGTAAAGTCTACCAAATAACAACATTGTCTTATTTATTCTTGGCCTTCGTTATTCATTTGCTCCAGGTACTGTTGGCCTCTATAGTTCAGTGGTGCATTATACTTCTTTTCATATGCTGGCAGCTCTGATAACAGCGTCTCATTCAACCGTTTCAACTCCCGTTCAAGCTCTTGCCTCTGTTTCTCTTCACGTATCAATCTACCTGGATCTTGATACGTTCTTGCAGGATCTTTTGCAGACCTTGAAAACTCACGTATTCTCTGTTTAATAAACTCACGACGCGTAATTGTTTCCATGAGTGGTAACTGATCAGTTAACCTAGCAATCTCTTTCTTGTAGTCATCAAGTAAATTTGGCGAGTATTTACTTTCTGCTGTAGACCACAAGAAATTAAACCTCTCAGTGTTATCAGTTTCTAATGCTTGCCATAGTTCTAACAGCCGTTGTCTATATTTACCTAGTCGCTCAGAACCACGTGAGTTTTCTTTATCTCGTTGTTCTTCTGCTAATCGTTGCTGCTGTTGTTCAAATGATCGTAATTGTAACTCCTCTTCTGCTTGTTTGTACTTGCGTAACTCTTCATCTTTCTTCTTGAGTTCTTCAGCCAGTCGTTTCTCTTCTTCTTCCAACTGTTGACGAGCAAATTGTTCCATTTCACGTTTTGCTTTTAGTTCAACTTCACTCATTAATTTCTTGAATTTTGCAGTAGTCGACTTGTGATAATCAAGTTTCCATAAATCCATACTATGTTGCATATTCTTCATTTGTTGTTCCATTTTGCTTAATTGCTTTTCTGTTTGTTCACGTTTTTCTCTTTCTGCATCTATGCGATCTTGTGATTCTTTAATTTCTTCTTGACATGATACTCGAACAATTTCGATCTGTTTCTCCATCTTGATACGGATTTCTTCTTCGCTTCGCAATCTTGCTTCTTCTAATCTTCTTTCTTTTTCAAGTAACGAAATTCGTCGTTTCTCATCATCGTTCAATAGTAACGCTTCTCGTTCTTTTAGTATCGCTAACACTTGTGTATCTTTTTCTTCTAACAAACGATTGTACTTTTCTCGTAATTGAATTTCAAAATCAATCTTTTCGTGTTGTAATTGTCTTCGCATTTCATCTTCTAAACGTAATCGTTCATCAAGTGTCTTGTTTAGCGTTCCTTGCATGGCACGTGTCATCTCTTCATATTTGGCACGTAACAATTGTTCATGATCAATCTTTGCAATGTCAAGTTCTGCAACACGTTCTTGGTATTGTCTCTTAATTTCATCAACATCTTTAGCAAATGATTCTTTTGCAATTTGTATCTTTTTGTCCGTTGTAAACTCGTACTGTTTT
>JAESGV010000788.1_pt1 | contig 13645 bp, 10 predicted proteins | sample 9269781 | NCBI WGS metagenome assembly JAESGV01 (sample SAMN15741586, study PRJNA653496) | algae metagenome | isolation source: Tildeniella torsiva UHER 1998/13D and co-occurring heterotrophs from... | place: Slovakia: Slovak Paradise National Park, Hrabusice, Kosice Region | collected 2000-01-01 | reverse complement strand
AGTAAGAAAAAGACAGCTTTGATTTCAATTTGTGCTGCAGGTGGTCTTGGAGGTGTTTGTATTTTGGAACGTCGTGATGAATAAATATCAATTTAATAGTTCGAGAATTCCATCTTTTTCTGCTTTTGCGACAAGTTTGACTAAATGCTTTCTTAGATGGATGTTTGATTTTTCTAAATGTAACGGTTTTTGAGTCTTTGGATCTACGTTGACGTAAGGAGCAACAGCAGTTCGAATTTCGCTTACTGGTACCCATAGCATTCTCTTCATTTCTAAATGATGTTTAGATGTACCGAATCTTGATTGATTTTGTTTGAATTTTGTGTTAATGTCTGCGTTGTATGGAATGTAAACCCAGTATTGGAGATAATTGGCAGCAAATACAGTACGAGTTGTCTGTATTAAAATAATTTTGATAGCATCTGCATCGTCAAGTACACTATGACAAGTCTCTTCCAGAAACTCTCTTGTCGCAGTGTCTATAGGATGTTTTTCGCCTCTGTCACGACCACCTCCAAAATCTGAGAACCCATCTCTGCCCTCTCCCAGTAGAACGTAAAATTCTTCGTTATGTTGAGTGTATATCATAATGCCTGCGCCACTAAACATTTCAGAGAAGGTTGGATAGTTGGTGTTCATGTTGCTGTTTGGAAAATGAAGTTGCCTAATTACAATTTGAAACATGCAAGCCGCTTGAAGACGTTATTACGTTTACCCACTCTATGATGGAGTAGGGCTTGAAAACAACGGAACGCGTACAGTGTTTGAAACTAAAGAAAACAATAGATTGGTTGCGACATTCTTGAGATGTATAATTGTGGATACTGAACAGAAAACATGTTCTTATCTTAAGTACTCAACTTTATGTTTTTCACTGACGTAGCGACTCTACGTGATGTTGAAACGGATCAATGAAACCACAGAGTCACCGAGAAAAAGTTCGCATAACGGTCTTGGGTTGAAAAACTTTGTAAATCACAGCAACATGAGACCACTCACAGAAACTGAACTGCACTCGCTGTCTCAACACCGAGTGTATTGTTAGAGCGAGGTGGTAGTAGCAACGTTAAATTTCTTTCTACCACACGATTTGCAGTAAGCTCTTCACTCAGTTCTCAAATTTCCATATTTGAGTATCCATCGCTTCTAAAGTTGAGAACATTCACATCCAAAAATTACATTCTAAACACTGCCTCGTTTTTAGATACCCATCTTATACTGGTACACGAGCATTCACGTGTATATGTTCGAAACTTTGAAACTGGAGAGATTATTTGGAGCATGGAAGCTAAAGTACTAATTCAAGGATATTTGACTCTCACAAAAAATCGTGTCGCGTTCATTGAAGATAACAAAATCTTTCTACACGATATTACAAACAATGCAAACACAAAAAAACCTATTGCCACCGCAAGTGTTATGAAAGAAACGTTTTACCTATTTTACTTTTCCGAAAACGAATTCATAGCTGTGAACACAACATATGACAGTGTTGCTTTTTACATTATTGAAGATGGGAAGAAGGTCAAAATGGGAATTGTGGAATAAACGATTCCCAAGCACATCCAATTTTAACGTATGTGTAGCAGGAAACACAATTCTTGTGCACGACAAGCCAGATCAAATCACAGAACTTGACGCGTACGGTGATATTCTCAGAGTTATTACCGGATTGAAACTAGCAAATAGACCTAGAGTATCATGCGCTTTCGAGTGGCTTGATCATAACTTGATTGTACAAGCGTGGGAGAAGGATTTACAACTTGTTGATATCGCAACAAAGAAAGTGTACCAAATTGGAGATCATTCACGGTACTATTGGGCATCGCATGTGCGCGTAGACTCGAAGCTAAGAATAATTACTGCTAACGGCATGTCTCAAGTGTTCATGTTTAAAATTGGACCAGAGATTGACAAAGATGAAGAAAAGTTTTGGAGTAATCTAGCAAAGAACAAGAATTTTGCAGATATTTCGATTGTCCACGCAGTGGATAGTTTGGAACCACGAAAGAAGGCAAAGAAATAAACACATTGTAAAAAGCGAGTAGATGTTTGCTGCTCTGTCGCAGGTTAAACCAACAGTTTTAACCACTACACAAAGAGGTTTCGGGTCGTGTACATTTTTATCCAACACTGTGTTTGCTACATTAGCAGAAACAACAGACCGTAGAACAGAAATAAACATTTATACGTATCCGTCGTTGCAAAAGTTACGCACAATTACACATCTCGACAAAACAATTGCGCTACCTTTTCTTGACACTACATTCATGTTATTGCAAAGTAGAAGTGAGTGGTACAAAAATGAACTTTCTGTTATGAACTATGAAACAAAACAAGTTGTTTGGAGCACAGAGTTGAGAGGTAGGGGAGTTTACGTTGCATGCGTGAGTTTGACACGTAATCGTTTTGCACTGCTGAATGACAGCAAAGTATTCCTGTACGATTTTACACGAAAAACACAAAAACCTATCGCCACCGCAACTGCTATGGAGGACACACAGAAATTCATATACGTTTCAGGGACAGAATTCTTGTCCGTTTCCAGTGATACTGTTGCCATGTACGCATTTGAAGTAGGAAAAAGAAGTGTTAAAATGGGTCGCCAATGGTACAAGAAATTTGATCGTGTTTACAGTACTTGCATGGCAGAAGACACAATACTTGTGCAAAACAAACTCGAGGAAATAACAGAGTTGGATGTGAATGGGGATGTCATCCGCGTCATATTTGACACAACAAGCAATTTTATTCCCGAATCTCTTGTATGGATTGACAACTGTATATTTTTCTGGGGCGTATATGCACCAGCACAGTTAGTAGACTTGATAACCAGGAAAAAGAACAAGTTGGATTTTCAACCCAAATTTGTGTGCGTACATCCAGAGAAGAGAGCTGTTGCAACATTGAGCGCAAAAGAAGTACTAGTATACAAACTCAAATCATTTACCCATGAAAGTGATCTTGCATTTTGGAACAATCTTTACAAGAACAAAGGATTTTTTGATATTTCAATACTACACAATGAAAATGTAGAACCACCTCGTAAAAAAATGAGATTGCAGTAAAAGTGTTTATGCAATATCATATGTTCTATTTTTTTGGTGTATGATACGAGGCACAGGTGCTTCTTTGTCGGAACACAACTTTTCATACACGATAAAATGAATTTCATCTTGAGTAAATGTTCGATTCTGTCTCGTGATTCCATACTCTTTTGCAAACTCTTTAAACGTTGACAAAATTTTCCACCTTCCATCTACTCCTAATTTCTTATGAATTCCTCGTTTATCATCATTATGTAGACCATCTATAAAGTCACTATACTGTACACGTGACTTCATAACATCATGACAAACAGTACAATACAGTAGCACGCCGACATCTTCTAATTGTGGACAATGGTCTACTCCATGTACACGTGGCATGTACGGAAATAAATCATCGATACGTTCTGCCCATTTATCAAACAATTTACAGTGATGAATTCGCACACCACTTCGTACTAGATTTGCATAAAATTTAGGTATCGCAAAATTGACTTGACATTGATGACTCAACCACGCTGCTTGTTCATTCCACTCTAAAATGTCTTCACGATACTTGGGAGAGCAAATGTACTCGATTTGTTTCTTATCTGGATATGGAAACATTGTAATTGCAGTGTTGAACAATCTTTTGTATTCTGAGAGTGCTATTTGTACTAGTGGTTCGACGTTGGGCAAGTATTCCGTAAAATATTTTCCATGGTGGAACTTGTTTCCACAATAGTATCCTCCTATATCTAGGTTCTGTTCTCCATCGCTGTAGTGACCTTCAAAAAAGTAAACTGCTATGTGAGCCATTGCGTGTGAAATACTTTTCCATATCGACATTTTCGTTTGATGATGTTCTCCTAGACGCATGTGTATCTCGCACTGTGATAGATCCGGAATCAAATTGTTTTTCGATGGAATGATCACTTCTACTGGCGTTCTTTGCTTTGGATTCCATATGATGGGTACTCGTGGTACGTTTCCTCCTAGTGCGTGTATGATTTGATTTTGATACAACTCTGCTACTGATGCGTAATCGTTGGCATCTGTGAACAAGTTTCTTTTTCGTGTTTGTTGTTTGAGTAACGAGAATAGATTTGGATGTGGCTCAAGCGTGTTTGATTGCGTGCGAATTGTTATATCGTTAAAATCGAAACTAGTCTCACTTAATGAGGTTGATGTCAGTGGTAGTGATTGTTTGGTTGCTTTTTGTTGCAGTCCACCTTGTATGACATCACGCATGTACGAGTTGTGACATTTTCGTAGCATGTACATGTTTTTTAAATCGTGTTCTGTGTTGGTGTATGTCTTCTTTGCGCGTTTTGATCGCCGTGATTCGAGTGGTTCTTCTATTTCTTCCTTATTTTCATCTTGAGAATCTTCGTACACTATTTCTTCCTCATCTTCTTCCGCTTCACTTTGGCTTTCACTGCTTCGTTCGTCATTTTCTTCTACTTCTTCATCGTCCTCGCTAATGTCTTCTTGTTCCTCGTCTTCGCTTGCAGATTCGCCTGAAGATAGTTCTTCCTCTTCGTCGTCAGGAACCACGAAGTCATCTTCATCAGAATCTTCTGCACGCTCTCGTTTTCTTGCCATCCAGTTTGTAACAACGCATGCCCACAACTTGCCAGTCATGTAACACAGCGTTTGAGCATCATTCCAGAGAAGCATGTGATTAGCCGAATCAACTTCGTTCGTACACGAATTGCCTTCATGGCCTAAATTTGATTCGTACGACCTACGGATATGAATGGAAAATGGTAGTTCTCAATTAAAAAAGTAGCTCGTAGCTCGGAAGTACGAACCACTGGCTCCTTTTTGTATTATACAGTTGATTTATTTGTGTATGAGATTAGACTGAGTTTTTTGGAGCGGGATCAGCTCTAACCCGCAAGCAAGGAATACGAAGAATAAGAGAACATATGACACTTTCAACAATACCAGCACAAAGATATCCTTTAGACTCAGTGTAGAATCTCATAGACCTATTATGGTTTAGTTCACGTGATCAAGGTTGATCGCAGGACTACTTGTCAAGTTAGCCAGACACTAATGATCTTACACGCTGCTTAGAACATGGTGGCTCACCCTCGCACCATAACAATATTCGATACCCGCACGAACAACTAAGACACAACATACATGAATCAAGAAGTGGCAAAAAGTCGCTCGTGGCTCGGAAGTACGAACCACTGGCGCCTTTTATATTATGATTATGATATTTAGAATATATTAGATTAGACAACGAGTTTTTTGGGGCGGGATCAGCTCTAACCCGCAAGCAAGGACGACAAAGAATAACAGAAGATATGACTTTCAATAATACTAGTACAGAGTTGACTCGAAAAGCTGGTACAAGAATTTATCGTTTTTTATTATGGGTTAACTAACTTGGCACGTTTATTGTTAGTTGATCGAAAACAAGAGTGCACAGCTTTATGCTCTATTCTTCTTTTGTTGTACTGGTTTCGACGCCTTGGTTGGTTGAGATTTTTTCTTTGGCTTGTTTTGCCTTGAATTGTTGTCTGATCTGTTTGATTTTCTTGTATTTTGAGACTTTTTTGCTCTCTTGTTCGTTTGGTTTTGAGTCTTTGGTGTTCTCTTTGCAGTTCCTCTCTGCTTGGATTTTCTTTCGTCACTTCGTACAGAGCGTTGATGTAATGCACGACGAGTTCGTATCCTTCCTGCGTTAACTTTAGGTCTGCGTTGATCTCTGTTTGAAGCAGGTCTTGACCCACCTTTGCTTTGATGCTTCCTTTGGTTGGATAATCTCGAGTTTGACTTCATTGAGCTACGCTTGCGTATGTTTGAAACACGATTAGCAAGTGATCTGCCATTCTTTTTGCTCTCTTTGTAATCTTTTCTTGCAGCCATACCTGCTTTTCTCAATCCATTCAATCCTTTGGCTACACCACCCCAATTCTTGGCTCTAACAGCATCATAGGTATCCATACCTGCTTTACCAGCCGATGCAGCATTAGCTACTCTTTGTACCTTCTTTCCGCCCTTCATTTGTGACACGTGACCAAACACTGATCCAATAGCACCCTTTGCTTTGTCTTTTTTATTCTTTCCTTGTTTGATTTTATCTTTCACATCAAGACCCATTTCTGCTGACTTTACACCTGCGTGAACGGCTTTACCAATCTTGCGACCTGTTGGTATCATACCAGCGATGGCTCCAAGAGCACCTTTGGCATCTTTTCTTTTGATTGCATCAGCAGTGTTTACAGCTCCAACTCCGAGTGTTGCTACTTTTCCGACAACTCCTAGTGCACCACCAGCACCAGTTAGACCAGCGACTTGATTGGCAATACCTAATCCCATACCTTTCCAATTCTTCTTTTTTCCATCTTTCACGATTTTCTTGACATCTTCGATACCGCCGATGATAGTTAAACGTTTCAAGAAGCGAGTGACGGGATGTTTGTCCATTGCCTTATTGATTTTGTCATAGGTTTTGACGATCCATTTCCCAGCCTTTTTGAAACCTTCTTTCATCTTTGTTCCTGCAGTTTTGAATCCCTCCTTCATTTTTCTACCGGCTGTTTTGAAACCTTCTTTCATTTTTCGGCCTGCTGTCTGGAATCCCTCTTTGATTTTTTTTCCTGCTGTTTGAAAACCTTCTTTGATCTTTTTGCCAGCCTTTTGGAACCCTTCTTTCACTTTTTTTACCGAATTTTTGAAAGCCTTCTTTGATTTTTTTGAAAATGTTAATGTCTGAGTTTGTGGCGACTTGTGTAGTTGCATCGTCGGCTCGTACATACGTGAAACAAAGCACCAGTGCGAGCAACAAGAGCACAAAGAGTGCCGTGCTGCGCATAATTTTCAACTTTGGTTACGCCGCTTCTTGTCACGCGTCACTTGTTTGTCACGTTTAACTGTTTCAGGAAACGCAAAGCTGTTCACTGTTAGAGTTTCATGTTGGTGTTGTTGATAACAGCTTGAGTTGATGCTGGTTGATCGTCTCCAGTGCATTTATCAGCTAATGTTCGAATGATCGACTGGCAAAAAAACTGTTTACGAGGTATGAAGCGTAAGAAAACATTGTGTAGCAATTACTTTTTTATTGCATCTCAAAATTAAAATTGATGCAGGACAGGACTTTTCCTCCATCAGTAGCCCGAATCTGTCCAGTGTATGGTCCACCTGGTGGAGCAATGTCAGGAATAGTCTCAGTGATATCAAGAGACAATGGTCCTGCTGCTAATGGACATTTTACTCCAGGAGCTTCACATAAATTTACATCTCCATCAAAGAGTGCTACACCAGCGTAATCAACGTGAACGTTTGCTGACGGTGCCGAAACTGCTGCAGTATTCTTCCCTTTTAACTTTATGTTGAAGGGCTTTCCTGATGCTGGAGGACTTGGTGTCAATGTGACAGACTCTAGCTGTAGGATGTATCCCGTTTGCTTGGGATCACAGTAAGACCAAATGTCAGCTACTGCAAAAGTGATGATAGCTAGGAGCACTACTACTGTTGCTGACCTCATTGTTTAAAGTTGATTAGTTCAGAAATTCGCGCGTAGACAGCGAGCTAACGGTATTTGTAAGGCCAATTATTATCACAAAGAAGATATAGGAACCGCCGAAGTTTAATAAATTATAAATTAAGTTATTGAGCTTACACCAATAAGGTTGGAAGAGCTCTACAGTTAACAAGATTAGATCCGAAATCGCAAGCATTTATCTGGAATCTAGCGCTATGCATCTACTCAGCTGTAAACACATTCTGCACTAGGTAGATATCCTGAAAATAACACTCGCGCTCGCTTGACATTTGTAACCTCGAGTCAACCCTGCACTTCAAACAATGAAAAAGTTACGCGTGTTAGGTACATCTCATGCTCGTCAACTAATACACAACAGCGCTACAAGGCGGACTACAAAACTCAGAACATTTCAAATGGAAAACTAAGGTGCTTCGTGAACGATTATCATCTGTTATCGATTTTGACTATTTAGAAGCACCAATCGAAGTCACACCGCCACAAAGTCTAGTAGAACGTGCAAAGAAACCACTGAGCTCGTATCGAGTGTGGTATAAATACATTGAGCAAGAACGCAAGTGTTTACAGTGGAGACAAAGTTTGTCGTATGTTATAGACTATTGCGAAGCTAATGGTCCTTATGACGGTGTACTATGTTTCTCAATGGGATGTGTGATGGGAACACTGTTAACAAATCTATGCCATCGATATTGGACACAACAACAAGATTGGATGGTAGACGAAATGCAAAAAATACGCGGTAGTGAACAACTGTTCTCTAAACAAGTACCGTTTAAATTTGCCATACTCGTAGGAGGTTTTTACGCCAATGATGCCGAAATGCAAAACTATTTTGACAAAAACATAGTACAGATACCTTCGCTCCACTGTATGGGTACTCAAGACCAAATGATCACAATGGAGCGTTCGCAGCGGTTAGCACAAGCGTATAATGACAAACAGAAAATTTTCATACATAACGAAGGTCACGTTGTACCTCACACCGATGAATTTATATCTGAAATCTTAACATTTGTTACAAAAACAACAGTATCAAAGCTTTAACTTTCTATTTCTTCTTTCTATTGTCTTTTCAAGTAATAAAGTAAGTGATGATATTTCTAGAGCAATTGATAACTGTTGTACGATTTCTATTGTGCATTCTTGATGGGTGCAAGCTAATGTCCAATCATCGTACCAACACATGGCTTTGGATTCTAGTTCGTGTACACGATGTACATTTGTGGTATTTTCTAGTGCTATTTGTTCCAAATATTCGGTAACTAGGGCAATTGTGTAGTGTGAGAAAAATGTGTCAAGTGGAAAATGCACCTCCACTTCTTCCACTAGATACGATTTGTCTTTCATTTCATGTTGTACTAGTTTGTCGATAATTTTTGAATATTTTGCTGCGTCACTCGTTATTTTGTATCCACCATCTAGTGGTCGCTGGTCTCTAGGATACTCGTTCTCATTTTGATATTGAAATACAACTCGTACGTTGTACGCAGGTATGTGTGGATAGTTCAATGGTAGATGCTCCTCTGTTTCTTCTACCTCTGGGTTAATATTCGATAACACATAGATATCATGGTCTCTGCGACCTTGGGTTCTTCCAAACATGTCCAAGTTGTTTGCCAGATGACAGCAACATAATTACAAACACATTTTATTTATAACATATCGTTAGTGATCGATTCCTGATCTTGTTGACCTGTTCCACCATAATAATTCTTCATTCTTTGGACTGCTGAAGCAACAGTACCGCCTGTCTCAGGTGCACTACCGTATTGTTGGTATGGAGTGTCTTCTGCAGCTGCAACTGGAGCTGCCTTGACTGACGAAAAGTTTTCATCAATCTTTTTAACTTTTTCTCTTCTTTGTGTGACCGTGTACCATACTCCAACACCGATGGCAACGACACAAATAAGAAGAGCGACACCTCCAAGTGTACCAAGTACAATCGCTACAATTGTTCCACTTGCTGCTCCAGCTACTGTTGGACCAGTAACTGTAGATGGTGTAGGTGCAAGTGGACTTTCTTGTGCGGCAAAGTCTGTCAAATGATTACAATTACAGTTGAGTGTAGTAGCTGTCAATCCTGATGAAGTGCATCCAAGTGCACTCCACTTGCTGTTTACTTTATCCCAGAATCGACACTCATAGTTTGATGAAGTGTTGAAAAGACCTTGAATAGTGAATGTAATGTTACGTGGCAGTGGAATCAATCCATCAGCTCCTGGCTGTAGTGAAGCACCAGTACTTGATGTAACAGAGAAGATGTACAAGTTACTAGCAATGCTTCCAGAATGTGGATTAGCGTTCAACGCTACTGCACGGAAAGCGATAACTTCTGATGGATCTGCAGATACAGCACTAGAAAGATCAGGTACTGTTACAGTTTCAGTACTTGACAAAGCAAGTGTGTTATCATGATTTGTGTTTGGAGCAACATCTTGGTAACCTGCTACGACGAGTGCTCCTGCAGTAGAAACTTGTACACCTTGTCCGACGGCAAATGTACCAACGACAACTTTGGAAATGTTATCAATAACATCACGCATCTTGGCAATGTCACTAGCAGAAGCGACTCGTCTACCAAATCGTCTACCAGAGTTGGACAAGTAAGTTAACGATGATAACAAGTTACTTGCTACGGAAAGTGCCGAGTTCAGTGCACTTGGAGTAAGTAACGCTGGATCACTTAGTGTAGCTTCAAGTACATTTGCAATATTTGTAATAGCAGCAGCAGGAACGATATCGGCACGTGATGTTAACAAACTGAAACTATTCAAACGAGCATTAACTTCTTCTGTTGATGCTGGTGGAGCAGCTGATGCTGTAACAGCCATAGCGATAGCGTTATTGACAAAAGAAATCTTTTGTGCGAGTTCTTCTGGTGTAGAACCACAATCACTTCCTGTGTAACCAGTAGCACACTTGCATGTTGGAGTGGCAGAAGTACCCTTTGTACAAACACCACCGTTCAAGCATGTTGGTGAACATACTGGTACACCAGGTGCTGCAGTGGTAGTTGGACCTGCTGCTACAGTAGTAGTGGTCGTAGTGGTGGCCTTGGCATCATACGAGTTGAATTGTGAGAACAAACTTGCCAAACTTGTCAAAGTGCTTGCTGCTCCTTTAGTTGTATCAATAGTGCTTGTCAAAGTGTTCAATACATTCACCAAATTGGTTACATTGACACTAGTTGTTTCTGATGGTGGTGGTAAACCAGGAAGTGCAGCTGGTGCCAAACTAATACTTGCTTTTGCCGATGCAGATTCACCATTTGCGTTGGTTACAGTTACAGTTAATTGTACACTATAGTTTGATGCGCTGCCAGCTAACGCAGGCATTGCCAAAGTAGTTGTTTGTGGTGCTCCTGATGTCGCTGAAAGCACCAAAGATTGATAGGTAGTTTTACCGAAACCGTCCAAATAGGTGTAGACATAGGTTACCTTTGCCGAAGATTCGAAACCTGATGGTGTCAACGTGAAACTTGTAGAACCTGCGACACCAGTTTCTGGTGTTACAGCTAGAGAACCTGCAGCTACCGTTGGTGCTCCTCTAATAGTAACATCGGTATAGTTTGTTGATCCTGCCGATGATGTTGCAACGACACGAAGAATCGTTGCACTATCAGAACCCCAAACACCTGCCTTTAGCGATAATGATGCTCCAGAAGTACTACCTACAACTGCAGTTGCCAAGTTGAGATCTCCGAACAATACACTCCATTTGAATGACACTGCGTTAGAAGCAGGGAAATCCTTGTAATTGTATGAAGCCGACAAGAAAACAGGAGTAGATGATGATACTGCGGTAGTTGGTACACCAGAAACAGAAAGTACAAGTGGAATAGCAGTTGGTGGAGCAGTGGGTGGTTGAGTAAATGTTGGTAATTGCGTGGTAGTAGTTGTTGTTGGCTCCTTGGTTGGTGCTGGTGTTGGTGCACTAGTAGTAGGTGCCAATGTGGTTTCTGGTGCTTTTGTTGGTGCCAAAGTAGTCTCAGGTGATTTAGTAGGTTCAGGTGTAGCAGTGGTTGGTGCTGGTGATTCAGTTACTACTGGGCCTTTAGTTGGTGCTGGAGATTCTGTTTCTACTGGACCCTTGGTTGGTAGTACTTCAGTGGGAGTTTCAGTAGGTTGTGAAGTTGTTGCCTCTGAAGTTGGTGACGCGGTACTTCCTGGCTCCTTTGTTCCAGGCGTTTCAGTAGTTTGTTCTGGTGTTTCAGTTTGTACTGGACCCTTTGTTGGCAAAGCTTCGGTAGGAGTTTCAGTAGGTGCTGGTGTATCGGTTTGCACTGGACCTTTTGTTGGTGTGAGCTCAGTAGGTGATGGTGTTGGTGTTTCTGCACTAGTTGTCGCTGCTTGTGTAGTACCAGGAGTTGTTGGCGTATCAGTTGGTTCTACAAACTCTGTTGGAGATGGTGTTGGAGTAGCTCCTTGAGTAGTCTCAGGTGCACCTGTTGTGGATGGTGCTTGAGTTGTAGCTGGAGGTTGAGTCGTTCCTTGCTCAGTTGGTGATGGTGTAGTAGTCTCTGGTTGGGTTGTTGCTGGTGGTTGAGTCGTTCCTTGTTCAGTTGGTGATGAAGTTGTGGTTTCAGGTTGAGTTGTTGCAGCCTGTGTAGTTTCTGGTGTAGTTGGAGTAGGAGTATCCGATTGTGTAGTAGCAGCCTGTGTACTAGTGGGAGCTTGAGTAGTTGGCTCTGGTGTAGTCGTTGCTGGTGGTTGAGTAGTGTCAGGAGTTGTAGGAGTAGGAGTATCAGATTGTGTAGTATCAGGTGTGGTAGGAGTTGGAGTGGTAGTCTCCGGCGTGGTTGGTGAAGGAGTTGTTGTTTCAGGTTGAGTTGTCGCCGGTGGCTGAGTCGTATCAGGAGTAGTAGGTGTTGGAGTATCAGTTGGAGATGGTGTAGTTGTATCTGGTTGAGTTGTCGCCGGTGGCTGAGTGGTATCAGGAGTGGTAGGAGTTGGTGTATCTGACTCAGTTGGTGTTGGAGTATCCGTCTCTGGCTGAGTAGTATCAGGTGTTGTGGGAGTAGGAGTATCAGATTGTGTAGTGTCAGGTGTTGTAGGAGTTGGAGTATCAGTTGGTGATGGAGTTGTTGTATCTGGTTGAGTTGTTGCAGGTGGCTGAGTTGTATCAGGAGTGGTAGGTGTTGGAGTGTCCGTCTCTGGTTGAGTTGTATCAGGAGTAGTAGGAGTTGGTGTATCAGTTGCAGGCTGGGTAGTATCAGGTGTTGTAGGAGTTGGAGTGTCTGACTCAGTTGGTGTTGGAGTATCTGTGGCAGGTTGTGTAGTGTCAGGAGTGGTAGGAGTTGGAGTATCCGTTTCTGGCTGAGTTGTATCAGGTGTTGTAGGGGTTGGAGTATCCGACTCGGTTGGTGTTGGTGTTGGAGTATCCGTCTCTGGCTGAGTAGTATCAGGTGTCGTTGGTGTTGGGGTATCTGTCTCTGGTTGAGTTGTATCGGGTGTTGTAGGTGTTGGAGTATCCGTCTCTGGCTGAGTCGTATCGGGTGTTGTAGGAGTTGGAGTATCCGTCTCTGGTATTGTTGTATCTGGTTGGGTTGTATCAGGTGTCGTAGGTGTTGGAGTATCCGATTCGGTTGGTGTTGGAGTATCCGTCTCTGGTTGAGTAGTGTCGGGAGTTGTTGGAGTTGGAGTATCTGTCTCTGGTATTGTTGTATCTGGTTGGGTCGTATCAGGTGTTGTGGGTGTTGGAGTATCGGTATCTGTTGGTGAAACGGTATCTGGTTCGGTCGGAGTCGGTGTTGGAGTATCCGACTCTGTTGCTACATCGGTAGCACTTGGATCCTCGCCTTCTGCTGTAGCTAGCACTACTAAGAGCGCTAGCAATAATGCCAAGAGGATCAACTTCTTGAGCTTCATTATTTACTTCTGTAGACGTTGGTATGAGCAATACTCTGTGTTACTCAGCGTTTTCAGAAAGTTTTGGTTGACAAACTCGATCGTAATGCAAGTAGCAGTAAGTGAGGGTATAGAGGTAGTTTTTTACCAGTGAGGGTTTTAGCGGGTAGAAATTATGAGTTACAATGGTCGATATTGCCTTTTCTACCGAGAGTTTGTGTTATCTGTGACTCTTTGATCGCCAGTTGCGT
>JAESGV010000787.1_pt1 | contig 13656 bp, 17 predicted proteins | sample 9269781 | NCBI WGS metagenome assembly JAESGV01 (sample SAMN15741586, study PRJNA653496) | algae metagenome | isolation source: Tildeniella torsiva UHER 1998/13D and co-occurring heterotrophs from... | place: Slovakia: Slovak Paradise National Park, Hrabusice, Kosice Region | collected 2000-01-01 | reverse complement strand
TTACTGGACATAGCACATAGTCCGCGTGGATTTTTCGCTGTTTCGAGTGTCCTTAGTATTTTCATGTTACTAATGTCGAACAAGTGGATCTATGGACGTTAAAAAATGTCAACGTGCGCACCTTTTTCTCTAAAACTACCACTAGTCGCTTCTTTGACATTAGTACGTTCAGTATGCTCGTAACAAAATTCAACTCGCAGATAACTTTAGACTCAGAAGTGTTAAACAGTTGTAGTCTACGCGGTGACAGCGACGCTTGTTGTCCTGCTCCCACGAGTCCCAATAACGATGTAGAATAAAGCATTTGTACGCAAGACATTCCTCCCTCTAAAATAATTTAGTTCTATGCTGTTGGTGATCATACGATGAGAAAAGCATTGCTTGAAAGGGTCAACTGTGAAGATTTTAAACCCTTGGTCTGTTCCAACTGAAACGCAACTAGAAGTTAGCAACGAGAAGGCACCGTACCTCAAGTCTTGATTAAAATTGGCACATAGTACTTTTTCTTTGTTTCCGTACCGTTCTTTAGGTGGCTTCTGCATAAACAATGTTTGTTTTTGCTTGGTTGAGTGACGCTTCTTGTAATCTACTAAACTTTAAGTTAATTGATACCACCGTAACTAAGTTATAACTTTTATCCACTAGAGCATTTAATGGTGATTACTTTATTATGCTTTTAAACAATTCACAAACGTTATGAGTATTTGACTATAAGTACTCCCACTGCTAGTAATGTGTACGCACCAGTAATTGGTTGCACAATACACACAATTGCTGATGTAATAATTAACATATAGCCGATTTCTGCTGGTAATGGTCGCTTTGCATCCCTAACATAGATTTGTGCAAGTCTCCCTGCTACCGCAATCATGAAGCCAAATAAATTAGTCCACAGCAATGTAGATGCGTGGGGATGCTTGAAAATAGTATTGAATATCATTAGGGCTCCCACTGGTGGATAGTATTGTTGCATCATGTTAGAGCGAAAACTGGTGCAGAATTTCTTTGCTTTTACAAGAACACGTTACGATGCAACAAGAGGTTCAGGTTATCACTTTGTGTATCTGATAAGACCAGTGTTTAGTTGATCTTCTTTGGTTGCCTATCTAGCGACATACTATAGTACGTGTCATCATCTTGTACCTCAAACATTAGCACCTCCTTGATGAAGTCATTGTTTGGTTGTATATTGTATTGTCTGCCTTGGAACCGAAGCACTTGAAACATAATGTTGTACATGTTTAGGCACTTGAGAAAGTTTATCTTGTCTTCGAGAATGTTTGGGTTACCATCGTCAAGAAACACTAGATCACGGTAGTAGATCGCAACAAAAGGTGAACAGTACAATCCTTTAAAATAGTTATTCTTCATCGCTTCTCGTAACGCTTTAGAGTTGCTCACTGGAGAAGCTATTCCTTTTTTTATTTTCTAAATGTTAGTTGTGATCAAGATACTTACACTCTCGATGTCCTCCTTTGCGTCGTCATCTACTAGTTCCCAAGTTTGTGACAACCGATATATAGCTGAATTGCCAAGTGCAGCATTGACGCTTGTCATCATATTATAACTACGTAACTCGAGCAAGTGGAATAGCACGTCGATCACTTGCTTTAACAGTGCACCTCGTTTCTTTGTCGCCTCCTCAGCAAGAATGTTGTAAATGATCCATGCCGAGACCTTGTTCAAAAAGTTGATATTATTCATGATATTAGGAGCCATATGCCTATAGACGTTAATAAGGAACAACAATAGTTACCTCTTTTTGTCCTTGTTCCACGCTTGACCCAACATTTCTGAATAGTGTATTTGATTGTACAAAGTAAAATCGATGTACGTTAACTGCTCAGCGATCTCCTTTGCTGATAAACTCATCAATAAACTTGTTCCAAAACTTCCACTTGACCTCCTACTCATAGAGAGTTCAAATATCTGACCATAGGTTCTAGGATTCTTCCAAATAGGCTCTCGAGAATGCTATTATTAGTGGTGGTTACCAAACGTACCTTGTTCATTAATTTAATTATCTCATCGCTAATGCTTTTCAGACCAGCTGGTGGTAACTGTGTTTCGCAAAATTCTTTCAACGTTTGTACCATGGCATCATCAAAATCAAAATAACACGTTTCAATCCACTGTTTTATCAAATAAGCTACCTTGCATTGTATTCCTCTTTTTACTTCCGTGAAATAGGTTCGATCCCAATACGTATAGTATCGAGGATCTGTATCCAGTGGTTTGACATTGAATCGTTCAATAAACTTTTGTAGTATAACTTTTGGTTTGGTAAAATTACGATACGTCCACCACAGTACTTTGTGTAAATATTCACTGCTGTTTGGATCAGTTATCAAGTATATCAAACGATTCAAACCAATAACTTTTGGTACTTCTGTGTTGCATAAATCTGGTAACGGTGGTGCAGTCATAGTGATACTATCTACACATGCATCAGGTTCGTTATAGATGTTAATGCTCTCTTGAGCCTCACATGAGAATAAAATCGATTGTGCTTATTGGTGAGAACAAATATAACTTTTCTTACTTTGCTTTCGTTTAAATTCCATCCATTTATCTCCATTCTTAAAATTGATTATTTTATATATGAACAGTGGACTAGGCGGGTTGCCTTGATATTGATCCGAGTACCATCGTTCGACGATGAGTTTGTAGTGATGAATCTCCAAATTGTTTAACAATTTCAAGACTGTCACCTCCATACCAGGAACTCTTATAAAGCATCTCATATAGTGGGCACGACTGAAATCATCAGCAATTCCAAGCTAGTCGTTAGAATAGATTATAATCTTTCTTACATTTACTGCTTGGTCGTCAGTCTCTTCTGGTGTCTGCTCGTCAAAAAAGTCATCAACTTGATGAACATCTCTAAACATGTACACCAAGTTAAGGGAGTTTGCTTTTAGTTCATTCAAAACGCTAAGCAAGTTAAGAATGACTCCTTCTTTACTTTTTCCCAAAATAGTACGAGGATTACCGAGCATATGTCGTTGCCCAGAGTTGATGTAACTTTCTAGCATTTGATTGTGAGCATGTACGTCTCCTTCGTTCAAAAGTATCGTTATACTCCGATTGATAATCTCCTCTCGGCGATATCCAAATATTCTTTCTGCTCCGTAATTGAAATCGGTAATATATCCCTTGTCGTCTGTAACAACTACTGCTGCGTGATTTGTTAACAGCGAATGCATGATTAATTCTGATGGTTGCGTTGATGTTGAAATAGAGCGGTATTTGTGCAGAAAAAATGCTAATCCTTCCAACCATGCTTGTTGTTCGCGCATACTCGACGCTCTCAATATTAGTGGTGTTTTGTTCTCCAACAGCACACACAGTGTGTTAATTCCGTTAATGAATTTGTCAGAATTGAACACATAGAGCAACGATGACAAGTAGATGATATCTCTTGGTTCTTGTGAGATATCCTATAATGTCAATGTCTATAGATCGTCGTACTTGTGACGCGTAATTATACATTATTCCGTCTTCTCGTACAATGAAAAAGTACTTTCTCCATCGATTAAATATTCCTCTTTTCTTGAGCTCACCTTGCATAACAATCTTTGTAGAGTACCAAGACGTCATGATAACTTGTATACAACTTTTCCAAGTTGATCATTACTTACAACGCGAAGAGAAGTATTATTTATTCAGCGTTGCGCAACAATGGATCATCAGTGTATTTACCATGTTGTGGTGAGCTCACGAACTCGATAAATCTTGACAATAGTGTCCAACGTAATAGTTTCTGAACTGCCCAAAAGGCAACGTTCATGACACTCAACGAAAAGCGTAGTTGGATCAAATGCCACTGTAACGTTAAACGTTGCTTGAGTGTTCTATTCAATACGAGTTGATTGAGAACAATTTCTTTTGTATCTCCGTCCTTGAGTACAACTTGTTTCGTAACTGGAACGGTTTCATACTCTAACGCTTTAATACAATACTCTGCCATAATTCCAAAACGATTGATTGGTTTTCCCAAGGATGTTGTCATAGAACGAATTTGAATGTTTGTTCTAAGTAACAATATCAAATCCAATTTCATTCCTTGGAACATGTTTTCGATCACAGAAAAGTGATCGACTACATTAGCGTTTGGATTCTTGGAAAAGAATTTATCTTTTAAATCTTTCCACATTTTCTTCAATTCTGTTTTTGACATTTGTCTTCTTTGGTCTAGTAAACCTGTTTGACTACTATCCAAAAAGTTTGAAAAAGTCAAAAACAAGGCAAATAATTGATAAAAGTTTGGATCAATTCCGAATTTGCCAGTATAGTGTTTCAGTTGATCATGTTCACGGAATACGATACTCTTCCACAAATGAGCATAGTCTAGTCTTGTTTCATTATCAAGTACTTTGTAACATCCATGATCCAAAACGATTAGTTGTGGTTTACCCAACTCGTCACTGTAACGAACGTGAAGATTTCCTGGATGTAAATCTGCATGTACGATACCATATAAGAATGTTTGTGTGGAAAAACATTCGACAAGTAATTGAGCAACATCGCGTGGTGAAATACCCATTTCCGATAGTCGTGCCAAATCATCAAGTTTGCATCCTTTTATAAAAGTCATCGTAAGAACCTACCAGTTAGTATCACTACTGCACACTTACTTTTGATGCTGTGAGTGACCAATGTATCTTTGGTACAATAATTTGAGGATTATCTGCAAACATTAAATCAGTTCGCTCGCAATTTGTTCCTTCGTTGATAAATGATAGTTCACTAGCCAACATGGCTTTGAATTCTGGCATAGCCCACGAAAATGGAAACTCGAAAAAGGTTTTTGCTGCTTTCAACATGAGTGTCATGGCACGCAAATCTTCAACAAATATGCGGTCCAAGTTGGGATGTTGGATCTACGTTGTTAGTCAAGCATATAGATAGTCATACTTTTACAGCCACTTTCTCACCAGTTTCTTTCAAATATGCAACATGAACTTGTGCAATAGAAGCACTTGCAATTGGATCTTTATCGAATCCGACAAACCTAGAGAGGTTAAGAGCAGTTATATAAATACTTACATTTCATCTGGATGCTTTCCAAATTGCTCTCTGAAGATATTTACAGAATCTTGCCACGAGTGAGTTGGTGCCTAGTGTGTTAGAAATATAATTTAAAAGGTACTTGATCTTGTAAGACAGCAAGTGTATCAGTGTACTCTCGTGGCAAAGCGTACACTAAACTCGCCAAATACTGACCTGCCTTGACATACGCTCCTCTGTTTATCAAACACAGCGCCAGTAATATATCTGCAGATTGTTGATGAACTAATGATCGTTCCTTATAGTATTCAACCTTGATAGTTAGTAAATGTCGCATCGTATCGTACAAGTAACGGGTCATCCCAATCCCACTCTCCGTTTTTCTCTGCCAAGTACTCTTTAACCTTTGTACGATATTTTTGGTTAAATTTGCGGTATAACAGCATAACGTGCGACACCTTGCCGAGTTAAATAAATTATTAGAATGTTACTGCGATAAAAGTTCGTCCAAATCGTATCAGCTCATCGTTGTTGTATATATAAACTCCAGCCGCGGTTCCCACTAAAAGCAACCCATATTCTGAGACTGTTATGGTAGTAAAATTTTCATACTCGCTCTATGCCTTCTCAGATGCGACTGTTGCACTAACTGCTCTTGCAGTAATATACGAGAACTGTGGAATCCTCTTGACTGAAACACTCGTTTCACTGTATGCAATAGTCGTTGTCTCATAGTTTGTAATATTATATTTTGAATTTATTTTTAAAATCTCACTCAATCAACATGACAAACAACAAGCTTCGTTTTGGTGTCCTCTCTACTGCTGATATTGGTAACAAAGTAATTGCGATTATGAGCCAATCCGATCACGCACAACCAGTCGCAGTCGCAAGTCGTGAATTGGCAAAGGCTCAAAAATATGCCGAAAAACACAAAATTCCAAAAGCCTATGGCTCATATGAAGAGCTTCTAGCAGATCCAGAAGTTGATGCTGTCTATGTACCACTACCAACTGCTTTAAGGTAAGATTGTGAGAGTTTTATTCACTCGTTGCAGATCAGAGTGGGTGGTAAAAGCTGCGCAAGCTAAAAAACATGTTCTTGCTGAAAAACCATTCGCATCAGTTTCAGACCTTAAGACAATGGTACATGCCTGTCAAGAAAATGGTGTTCACTTTATGGATAACACCATGTGGATTCATCACGATCGCACAAAGAAGATTAAGAACGATCACTTGGAGAATGGATTCATTCTAAACCGTGTTAGCAACAATTTTTCATTCTTCAACGAGAATGCCAAAGACATTCGCTATAACACAAGTATGAACGATACTACGATACTTACAATTTAGAACTCGAACCAATGGGAGCTCTTGGAGACTTGGGATGGTATTGTACATACAATATCTTATGGGCATTCAACTTTGAGCTTCCAACTTCAGTTTGGGGAAGAGCTACATTCGATCCAGAGTCAGGTTCAATCATTGACTGCACTGCAGAATTATTCTTTTCAAAGAACAGATCTGCAAACTTCAACTGCTCGTTTATCAATGTTAGCAGACAAACTACTGAACTTGTCAGCACAAAAGAGTGGATTCGTGTAGATGGTTACGTACTTCCACAAGAAAATGAGCCATATTTGTGGCAAAGAGACTCGTATGAACCAAGAGCCAAGTACACTGTTACTGATGGTTTAGGTATCGCCAAAGTGATTCAACTAGAAGCTTGCGATCAAGTTAAAAACTTGTTCAAGCAATTTGCTAGCGATTGTGCCAGTGAAAACATTACCAGTGCAAGAAAGTGGAGCGAGAACAGTATCAACGTAACCAAAGTTCTCCAATCCATTTTTGAATCTGTTAATGAGGATGGAAGAACTGTTTTCTTGTCCGGAATGGCAACTCCAAAGGATGTTATCATGGTTTCGCAATAAATTCTATTCGATTGCTTGCCACATGGCGTCACTTATTCGCTTTTGTTGCTTTCGGCTCAACTTGTTCCAAAACCATCAAACAACAGTGACACGCATGAACGATGACGGCGATTGGGATGCACCACATATTCTACACTACAAATCACGCGTAGCAGAGCCATACGATGAATGGCGGACAGAACCCGTAACGTGTGTAGAAGACCCTCGCGATTTAGATAATGAATTCTTTTCACCAGAGCATGTGGAACAAATTAATGCTTCTGCGTGGGTACTAGTGACGAAAAAAATTACCAATTTTATCGACAGTCCCTCAGAACCAGAGTGGCGAGTTCCAGATATATTTTTCGAGTGTACAAATGTTCGCGAGTTGATACTAGATAGAAATAGGTTGCAAACCATACCTACTGAAATTGGATTACTATATAATATAACACGGTTGGACTTGTCATACAATTCTTTGACGTTTTTACCTGACCAAGTTGGTGAATTGCGACTGTTATCACGACTAGAACTCGGAAATAATAGTCTCACGCACATACCGCATTCTATTCTACAAAATTGTGTAGAATTGACATACCTATCGATCAAAGACAACCAGTTAATAGGTGACCATATCATAGATACAAAAGAAGTGAATATTACTTGTAATTGGACAAAATTGCAAGTATTAGATCTCAGTGTGAATGATTTGACATCATTTCCAACTGAAATTTGCTCTTGTAAATCTCTACAAGTGTTAAACATTAGTTATAATAGAATTGACAAACCAATACCAGAAATTAGTCAATTGACAAAATTAGAAACTGTATTCTTGAATGGAAACTTGTTGAATGAAACTATGATACCTACGATATGCCCGAACAAGTTGTATAATCTACAGTTAGGAGAAAACAAGTTTACCTATGTACCTACAACAGTGTGGCATTTATCAAACCTCATGACACTGGGACTAGATAAAACGCCACTAAAGATGTTGGCACCACCACCGTTAGAAAAACAAATTGTACCAACAAATCTACTGGTGAACTTGCAAACATTGGATTTGTTTGGGACACCAATTATGGATTTACCAAGTTCCATACTACACATGACTTCACTAACGCATATTGATCTACGATCGTGTTACAAACTACGAAGGTTTCCCATGGCACTGGTAGCGCAGAACCCATCACCTTTGAAGAGTCTAGTATCACTAGATCTTTCACAATCTGCAGTTGATTCGATACCACCTCAGATATCAGTGTTGCAGTCGCTACGGTCTATTGCATGTGATAAATGTAAGAATCTAAGATTCATAGCACAACAAGACTTGGTGAAACTACCGTTATTAGAGAACTTATCACTGCTAGACTGTCCGCAGCTGCGTGATCCTCCACCAGAGGTTATTAATCATGGGTTTGCTGCGTTGATGGGGTACATGAATGGATCTCTAGAGTTGGAAGATATTAAAAGAATGAGGGAGAGAAGACCGCATGCACAAGAACCATCACCTCCTACTTCACCAATTAAAAGCCCTGTCGATGAAGAAGCAGCACTAGCAAGTCAGCCAGTGGCCAACACGTCAACTCTTGCCTTTTTGCCAATGATGGTCTCAGCATGGGCTATGAGTTTAACTGAAGAACAGCCACCTGTCAAAGAAGAACCCAAAGAGTCGATCACTGACAAGTTGTTTTCGTTTTGGAAGTAAACTGGATCATAATTATTTGTAATCTTGCGCACTTTATGGTGAAATGGCTTCTACTGTGCTTGTGTCTTGCACAGTTGTTGCTTTACACATATGCCGCAATAACTTTGAAAGCAGACCTGTACAGTAATGATACAGCAAACTCGGGTGTCGCGTTATTTACCTTCGATGACAATTATATCACGTATTCAGTTGTACATGACATACCGGCAACTGAAATAATCACGGTTACTCTTTCCAATACCAAACGTGCGGAACAATACAAAAGTACAACATTACAGGTCAAAAACAGACTTAATGCATCCGATATCAACAAAAAAGACTTTTTAGATAGCGCCTATATTCTATCACTAAAATACGGTACCAATCTTTCACTACAAGGACCTATTATCAACGGTTAGACATTACCAAATTATTAACAACAATAGTACTCGGCACAGGTGCAACACCGCTACCTTTCCCTACAACATGGACGACATGGTTCACGTTGGCAATTATTATCGTCATGTTAATTTGTTTATTCTTAGACATCTACAAACCCTATTTCGTGCTTCTCATAACGGTTACTATACTCATGTTGGCAAATGTAATATCGGTTACTGACGCAGTATCAGGTTTTAGCAACGAAGGTATGTTAACAACAGCAATACTGTTCCCAATTGTCGATCCGATCTCGAAAACTGCATTGTTTAGCAAGTTTGTATGGCTAGTATTTGGATCTTCGAAAAATGTTAGAATAACACTACTACGTATGGTTGTACCACTCATGATTATGAGTATGTTCTTGAACAATACACCAAGTATGCTACATTACCATGTACTGACCTTTGTAGTTGTTGCAATGTTTATTCCTGTAATCAAGCAATGGTGTAGAGAAAAGGAACTAGCACCGTCGTTGTTCTTGATACCACTTAGTTTTTCAACAATAGCAGGTGGTATCTGTACGCTAATTGGAACCAGCACGAACCTAGTAGCAAATGGTCTAATGCTCGATGAGAACTTACAAGTAAGTCAATCGTGTACTCTAACTGTTAGAGCTTTGGATTCTTTGAACTTGGATATGTAGGTGTGCCATGTGCTGTACTATCATGTATATTCTTATGTACTCTAACACCAATCCTGTTACCAAACGATAAAGGTGGCCTACTACGAATGGTAAATACTATTATATCAACTAATACAATAGACAAAAGATAAAAATATGCTCAAATTTATGACAGAAATGGTCGTACTAGAAACATCACCACTTATTGGAAAATCAATCAAGCATGGATTATCCGATCTAAATGTACCAGAATTAGAATTATTCGAAATCATTCGACACAAGTCACTCTCTATTCTAGAACTTCCTGATGACCACACAGATGACCAATCAGTAACTATTTACAAAATCTAACAATCATAGACTGTTCACTTGAAACTAGCATCACCACTTGATGAAGAGTTAGAATATATCTACCCAGTACCTGAAAATGAAATCATCAAAGAAAAAGATAGACTTGTGTTCTTAGGTGATTCGTCTAGTATTCTAGATGCACTGTCTAATGAATCATTGAAAGATTTTGTTCGTTTTAGTACAGAGTTTGTTGAAACGCAAAGTACACCACAAATGGTACAAGAAGTCGAAACTCAGGTGATAGCGCAAGAAAGACATGATGAGTTGGATAACAGTTCAATCATAGAACCACCTGGGTTGACTAAAACTTCTGAAGATCAACCACCAGAGTTTTTCGAAGTGGTGATTGGTAACCAATGTGAGTTTGCAGGAAAACATGTCTCAAGATGTAAGTAGATATCTTTAACTTATACCTTTAGCACGATTCAAGAAAAAGTATGACGTAGCGATAATTGCCGTAAGAAAGAGAAATGGATCTGATGAACAAGATGCATTTAGTACGATACAATTAGATATTGGTGATACACTACTAGTTTTTGGAAAAAGTTCATTTTTCGTCAAGTGGAGTAATAGTTTGGATTTTTATGTGATTTCACGTTTGGAGAGGAATATAAGAGAACAACTAGTACAACACTCTATAACGATACCATTTGTTAACAAAACATACAAATTATGGTGGTGGGGATATTTGATCTATCCCGTGTTTACTGTAACGATCATTTGTGCAGTGTTGGGAATACCCATGTTGAAATGTGTTATCGTTGCTGTTTGCGTGGCGATACTGTTAGGGCTGATATCACCTGCTGATGCTGTTAAGAGTGTTGATTGGCAATTAGTTATACTTATCGCATGCTCATTTGCTGTGGGAAGAGCAGTACTCAAGAGTGGATTAGCAGATGCGTTCGCAAATTTGATTCTCACTATCAAGTTGCCAAGTTTTCTACTGCCATGTATCATGTTTGGAATGGTACAGCTCATTACTGGATTGATCACAAACAATGCAGCTGTAACATTGTTCTTTCCACTGGCTATTTCGCTAGCCAACACGTACAATCTTTCACCAAGACCTTTCGCAGTAGCTGTTACGATTGGTGCCTCATCAAACTTTTTCACGAGTATTGGTTACCAAACGAATCTAATGGTGCAAGGACCAGGTGGTTACACTGCTCTTAATTTTTTACTTTCAGGGTTACCATTGAGTTTAATCTTTTGGATAACATGTTCAGTTTTGATACCACTCATTTGGCCAATGTAAATAGAAAAGAACATTTACTTTTGCTTGCGTTGTTTTTTTGTTCCCTTCTTGGACGCAGTTTTACCATCAACATCAGTTATTTTTCTCTTTGATCCACCATTTCCACTATTTAAATCTTCAGCGTGTTCTTTTTCGATTAACCGAATCAAAGAGTCACATCTTCTTTGTATTTCTGCACCAGTTCTTGATTTGAGGAACCAGTCAAATCTAAAGTCCCATGATTTTCTAATTTCGCTACGGACTTCTTCCCATGAACCATATCCTAATTGTGCAGTAATACAGACAATAAACCGATCTTCTTCTTCGGTATATTGTTGTTTCACTTTGTTTGGTCCGTACACGAATTTTACTTGTGCCCAAGGGTTCTTATATTTTTGTGTTTTATACTTGAGCATGTAGTTATTGTTGTCAATCTTGTGAATGTGAGCTTCTCCCTTGTCAATCTTTTTAATAATCTTGTCATAATCGTTGATTTCCTTGTATCGTTCCCAAAAGACTTTGCTGTATGCTTCGACTTCTTGTTCTGTTTTACCTTCGACTTCTTGTGCAATAGCAGCAATATTGTCTCGACCATGTTTTTCACAACCTTTAGTAAATGCTTGGAAATCTTTCTTTGTCCAATCTGGGAAACCAGCAGCAAGTAGACTTTCTTTTTCTTCTTTTTCCTCTTCAGTTAGACCTGGAGCTGCTTCTGCTTTTTCTTCACCTTCTTTTTCCTCCTTTTCTTCTTGTTGTTCCTTGTTGCAGAGTTCTTCCAAACGTTCAACATTCAAGAATTGGAAGTCATTGTACCTTGGTCCTTTTGATGCACCACCACGAGTAGTTTTGCCTTCCTCTACGTTTCTGTTACGGTTTCCGCGTTCACCACGACGACCTGCTAGCTCTTGTGATGCTGCTTGTTCTAATTGTTGAATGAATGCATCGTTCTTCTTACAAAACTTCATTACCCATGGTTTACCGGCTGCCTTAAGTTTTTCGAGTGCTTTGATTGCGGCATTCTTGTTCTTAAAATAGAGCAAAGCTGATTTCTTTTCATACGAGATGATAACATCGTCCAGTTGTTTACCAAACTCTCCACAATCTTCGGTAATCGAATCTTCAGTTTGATCATCATCAATTCCGTCAATAACAATGCTTGTTGTAGGTTTCATACTGTAATCAAGACCTTCAAACTCGTACAAATTGGCATCTTCTGACAATGAAAAGTTGAGCAAATTGTTTTGGCATGATTCCTTGTACTGCTTATCGATTTCAGCAGCTTTCTTCTCTCCTCTTGTCAAAATGAGATCCAAATCTTCATCAGTAATAGTTGCTTCGGTAGACTTGAAGATTTCTTCTGCTCCGAATTTGATCATTCCGAGTAACTCTGTTTGTGATAGTTTCTTCTCTTGTTCTACAAGTCTTCCTTGTTGAATAACTACAGCATCAAGATACAACTTTTTAACAGCACGTTGATAAATCTTTTCTTCGATGGAATCTTTGGTAATCAAACGGTATACATTAACTGGTTTCTTTTGACCAATACGATGGCAACGATCTTGAGCTTGTAAATCAGCTTGAGGATTCCAATCTGAATCATAAATAACGACTGTATCGGCAGTTGCCAAATTGATACCCAAACCACCAGCACGTGTGGATAACAAAAAGATAAACTTCTCGCTACCTTCCTTGTTGAATTCGTCCATCGATGCTTCACGAACTTCACCACTTGTTTGTCCATCAATGCGACAGTATGAATAGTTCTTAAAGTAGCAATAATCTTCCAAAATATCCAACATTCTTGTCATTTGACTAAATATCAATACACGACTGCCTTGATCGAACAACTTGCTCAATAGACGATCCAAAAGAACCATCTTTCCAGAGTTATTAATCAAATGAGTATCAAGGGTATATGGTGGACCTGGTTCAGCACCATCAAATAGATATGGATGGTTGCATCCCTTACGAAGTTGCATGACAATGTTCAATAGTCTCATCTTTTCTCCTCCCTTGAGTGCATTGATGTCTTTGGTCAAGATGCTTCTGTACCATTCTTTTTGCATTTTGCTCATACCACACTCGACATAAATTTCTTTCTTGGGTGGAATGGCTGTCTCGACATCAGACTTCAAACGACGTAACATGAATGGTTTCAACACCTTGTGCAATTGTGTAATAATTTCTGTTTCCGCTTGTCCTTCCTTGAGGTTGAACCACGCATCAAAATCATCAGCATTGTCGAACACTTCTGGAAGCAAAAAGTTGAGTAACGCCCACAACTCGTGCAAGTTGTTTTGTAGAGGAGTACCAGTCAAAAGTAGGCGATATTGACTGTCGAATACTCTAACGCATTGTGATAGTACAGAGTTCTCGTTCTTGATACGATGAGCTTCGTCGAT
>JAESGV010000786.1_pt1 | contig 13658 bp, 12 predicted proteins | sample 9269781 | NCBI WGS metagenome assembly JAESGV01 (sample SAMN15741586, study PRJNA653496) | algae metagenome | isolation source: Tildeniella torsiva UHER 1998/13D and co-occurring heterotrophs from... | place: Slovakia: Slovak Paradise National Park, Hrabusice, Kosice Region | collected 2000-01-01 | reverse complement strand
AGACATTGTTTGATGATATTCAAAAGTCGGTGATTGAGAATTTGCTAGATACGTATGATCGATTCTTCTTTTATACGCCATTCCAGAATTATATCAAGAAAGCGAACAATACTGAGTAATGACAAGAAAATTTTGAAAAATAGGAAAAAAGAACACTGTAGGAACTGTCGAATAGAGAATAAATAATTTGTCTATTTGTTTGGATTGTTAACGCGATGCATTGCTGACATGTCTAAATCTCCACCAACTTTTTCCACCGTCTTTTCCATTAATTCATCTACGCCTTTCATGATTCCATCGTAGACGCCCAATCTCTGCACTTCTTTGAGAATTAATCCAGCATCCTTTCTTGCTCCATCAGTACTCCAATTTGGCTCTGCATAGTTTCCATCTCGAAAGCGAGGATACTTGATGTCCATATACTTGAAATGAAACATGCTGTTGTTCGCACAGTCCATGTAGATCTCTGGATTAATTCCACTTTGTTCGACCATTGATAACGAATTGGAAAAGCAACTCGTGAGTGACAGTACAAGATGATTCATTGATAGTTTGAGTTGTATGGCCTTTGGTGATTCTCCAATGTATTTTGGTGTTCCCCAAGCAGAAAATATTTCTGTTACGACAGGATCTTGCATTTGATTGACGGTCGCACCAATCAATACTTGTAGTTTTGCTGCTTCTGCGATTTTGTTGTGACCCAACACTGGACACTCAATAAAATCTATTCCATGCTGGTTTAACTTTGTTTTTAAAATTATGGACTCTTCTGCGCCGATCGTTTGGCATTGAATTATCGTTTTACCTTTTAATGCATCGAGCACTAACGTATCATTTAATATTGTATTTTCTAAAGACACGAGATCAAACATCATTGTGATGACGTATTTTTCAGCTGCGCGCACTGCATCACATGGTGTTTTCGCGTTGGTTATATTATCAGTATCAAGTTTTTTGATCAGGTCATCGACTTTTGATTGTGTTCTGTTGTACACATGTACATTGAAACCTTTGTTTACGAGATGTGTTGCCATTGGCGTGCCCATCAAACCAAGTCCGAGGTGTGCAACAGTAACCATTTTGTTTTCTTTTGGCAGAACAACTCCCTGTCACTCCAACATAAGTAATAGCTAAGCAGACCTTTCGCTTACAGTTGTGCGCTCGGTGTTTTGTTTCTAGTTGGCAGAACTCGGTGCGGCGTTTCAAAGCACAGGAGATTGGAAGACTGGCCTTACAATCTGTCATTGCAAGTTCGTTTGGTACATAGATGGCAAGTGCTGACAGTTCAGTGACTTGACGTTGATGGATCGACAACTATTTAAGCCGCTCAACCTTGGTTCACAAACTCATTCAAACAAAGTCATAATATGCGTACCGTCTTGGTTCTAGCTCTATTGGCCATCATCGCCGTTGTAGCATTCGCACAAGTTGCCGAAACTAAACAAAGCAAGGCTGTCTCCAAGGCAGTTGTTGCCAAGAAGACCGGTGCTAAGAAAGCCACTGGTGCCAAGAAGACTGGCGCCAAGAAGGCCGGAAAGAAATCCGCCAAGAAGGGTGGTAAGAAGAACGCCAAGAAGAACGGTCGCAAGGCTCGCTTGATCAAGACTCTCCGTGCTATGCGCAAGGTCTTGAACTCTGCTCGCAGAGTCCACAAGTTCCGCAAATTCATTGCCAAGATTACCAAGGCTAACAAGGCTGACTCCAAAGAACACGCTTCATTGAAGAAGGTCGCCAAGGCTCTCGGCAGAAAGGCCATCCGCTCTGCTATCCGCAGAATCAGACGTGCCGTCCGCAAGATCGTCAGATCCTACAGACGTGGTGGTCGCAAGGGTCGCAAAGGTGGCAAGAAGGGCTCCAAGGGAAAGAAGGCCGGCAAGAAGGGATCCAAGAAGGGTGCCAAGAAATCCGCCAAGAAGTCCATGAAGAAGTCCGTCAAGCGTGTCCAATCTGATGCCAGATTCTTCAAGAAGTTGTTGAAGGCTGCCGGTGGATTCCTCAAGAACGTCGGTAAGGCTGCTTTGAACTCCGCCAAGGAAGGAGCTATGGGCTACATCCAAACCGCTATTGCATAAATGAAATGCCATAAACATTTGTCAATCTAAGCTAAAATTTTAAATTTTGAATTTTGTCTAAAATCGCACTTTGATGGTGTCTACTTTGTTACATATGAGACGTTGCACAAGGGTCGTTTGGTGGCATAAATGCTCAAAATTTAGACAATAATTAAGAAATGTTTTGAAAATAGTCGCAAAACAATTTACATCCCGCTGGAGGTTGACGTTCTGTATACAACTCTAGTAGGAATTCATTCAACATACATGAAATCGCGAGGCATTATATCTTACATTAAATGAATTTCTATAATATCTAGTGTCATCCAAGTATCTGTTGCTGAGTTAAATCAAATAGCGTTTAATTATTGGTGTTGGCAATATAATTCTTTCTGTAGAAAATTACTATGGATATGTAATCAACCACCGCAACAGTACCTAGAACAAGAAGTGTCCACAAAAGAGCAGTAGGTCCAATCACATCGATTGCAAATGGAACCGTTAGAGGTACTAGTGTCGAGCCCACTTTACCGGTAGTGAGAATGCTACTCGTGACGCTACCTTTTACAGGCATTCCAACGTACGTAGTCGGTAGGCCAATAATGATGGGAGATTGTGCCGATAAGAACAATCCAAAGAGTATCATACCTATTCCAAATAGAATGAATTGGTTGTAGAACATCAAAGCGACGACTACCGATCCTACAGCAAGTACAGAGTATGCCAAAATAATTTTCCATGGCGAAAGAACCTTGGATAGAGGTATTGTGATGAGTTTTCCAAAACATACAGAAAGATAGAATGCCGAATGCAAAAATCTAGCATTTTGCTCGCTAGAGAGTTTGGTAGATACCACATATGTGAGCATATAGTCACCAGTACAGGTATCTGATGCGCTACTTATCGCGTAAGCGATAGAGCAAAGAATTGTAGCAGAAATCGACACCAATGGCGTGGGAATAATTTCCACTTTCTTGATAACCATTTCATCGTGTGATTGTATAATGTCATCTGGAGATTGAATACTATATTCGCTACTGCTTTGGTAGCTACTAGATTGATAGTATTCTTCCACAACTTTTTGTTTTGGCTTTCTAGATCGTAGCTTGGGACAAATGAGAAACAGTATCGCTGTGGTGAACTGTAGACCACCTGCAATAGCGTAGGTTGTCGAGTAGGGTGACAGTGCTGACCCTACTGGTAGTATCACCGTTACAAGGGAAAGTACAAGTGGTCCAACAACACACCCGACACTGTATCCTAAATGCATGAAAATTAAACCAGGTGTTGCCCATTCTGCGGCGACAATTTGCATCATAGTGTTATTGAATACGGATACTAGGCCACTCATGAGTCCTATCCACAAGTGCAGTGCGCACGTGATGACGAACGATGCCGAGTACGGCACGACCACATAACACAGTGACATGCATGTCAATGCGAAAAAGATGTATTTACGGCGAGCAGACGATGATTTGTACGAGTCCATAATGACCCCGCCTAGTGCAGCACTCACAATAGATCCTACTCCTCTTAGTGTGAGCACAAGTGCCATGCCTTTTAGGTCTGTAGAGTTTTTACGTGATAAATACGGTAGCATGACTCCAATGCAATTAAAAGTGCCGAATACTACGCAGTGTGAAAGTCCTAGTAGCGCGATAAGAGCAAGACGTCGTATGACGTTCCTGTCTTGATACCATGACAGCATGACGTTGTGTTTTTGTGCCGGAATGGAGAATAAAAAAGTAAAATTGCCCGCCTAGCTAATAGTTAGTTTTTGCGAATCGTTTATTCACATCCTGAGCCTGTGTATCTCACACTTTCGGTGCTTTACTCCTGCAATAAAGACGCGACCATCAACAGAAGTGTGGATGCAACAAATCCTCTCAAGATCGCCTTGAATTGCATCTTTAACTTTCTCATCAACATTGCTATTAACTTTACACGCTCGTAAGTTTAGCTCACTTTCTCTTACAGATAAAAAGAAAGCTTCTTGTTCATTTATCGCAGCAAAATCTTGCTTGGCCTGCCACTTACTGTACCATGTAAAGTGCTCACGCGTTGCTACATCATACACGCTGTATGCTGTCCAAAAAGTACTTTGATGGAAACTATAAGCAATATACCTCCCAGATGGCGAGATACCACAGGCGACTTGTTCACCAATATCTTTTGTTTCTTTCGCAATATCAGAAATACCTTGACAAGTCACTTTATGCGGCTCAGAAACAAGATCAACACGCACAATTTGACGTATAACTCCTTGGCCAAGAAGAATCACTAATAATACATCTGCTTTGTACTCGTTAGTGTTTGGATACATACTATGAGCATTCATTTCTGGAGTGCAGTACACTATGCGACATTTCCGCACTTTTTCAATGTTACCTGGTTCTACGTGTACAAATTGATCAAGAGAGGGAGTAGTCTTATTTGTCATAACAGCAACAACACGATCATTCTTTAAGAATAAAATAGAATCACCTGCTACGACGAGCACGCCACTTTCAGGATCAAAATCTAGAGCAGAAAAGTTTTCTTGTGCCAAAAATGGAGGAATTAAATTATCAGCCATGAGTTGTCCTGATCTTGAAACAATTTGGAACAACTTGGAATCAGGTTCGTCGACAAAGAAATTGTATCGATGTAACGTGAAATGATTCCTGGATCGTACTAGTACGAATAATTGGTAAACAATTGCAGATATGCTTTGTATGACGCTGGCGTGATTTTTTAGTAAATGTTTGCACGTGTCTACGTGGTGAGTTGGACTGTATGCCAACTTGACAGCGACGATTTCTTCGCATTGAATAGTTAGTGTTTCTCCGAGTTGTTCTCCAGTGGTGTAGTCATGTACAATTAATTTGTTTCGTGCAAAAGACGCGAGTAACGTTGCTGTGGTACACATGTTCGATACGCCTTGCTTTGGATCCAATGATTCTAGACCTTGTTTGAATTTCATATAGTTATTAGGCATGAATAGGCGTTTGGCGTTTCGCGGTGAAGGTACGCCCATAGGAACGACACTTTTGTTCAATAAATGAAATTTTCTCTTTCGATCAGGTATCGGTGTGCGTGGTGGACAATCACATTGTTGTAGCGACCTCCCTAATGCATTTCTATTTTCTTCTAATTGTTTCACGTGTGAGAACTTATGGTACGAATTTTGGTACAACGCATTCCACGAGGTTTTCTTGATGACTCTGTTGAAAAGAGAATTGATAGACTCTGCTTGTGCGAGTTCAGTAGGTTCCAAGTATGCGAGAATGATGAGAACGAGGTGCTCTATCTCCCACACGTCACCCATCGCGGTTAACTTGGTATTATTTCAAATAAAATAATAAGCACAACAAAGAGTACTGCGAATATATTTACAAATAAATAGCTGGAATTATTTCATTCCAATTTAACATTATTTTTCTTAATGGTTTCCATCCATTCTTCAATGTACTCACTTACACTGTACGCTAAACATACTTGCGACGCATAGTAAGAACTCATGATAAAGAATGTAGCATGGAGTCTAGACAAGTGTAGTATCTTGAACACGTTCACAGCTATCGCAGAATCGCTACAAACAGGTCAACTCACAAAACAAGAAAAATTACCTAGCTATGAACAGTAATGCTCCAACAATCCGTACAATTTGATAGTGGTTATGTTTTATAACCTGTACGCTCTTATTCATCGCGTTTTCGATGCTACCCAGGGTAGGGCAGTGCAATCGGAGTAACATTCTCCATGCAAATAAAGAAATGACAATCGTGTAGCATAGTACTGGAAATTTCATGAGCTGTGGGAGAGAACCAATGTTGAGTATGGCCCAATACAATAGACCCATGTATCCAGCTACTGGCATTAGGAGGATTAAACTTCTCGCCTTACTATGCGAGAAAAACTCGAGAGTTGCTTGTACTATGGATACCTCGTTCGAATGCCGTCCCTCTACACTGAAACTTATTGTGTAGAGTACATGCGCTGCAAGAAAGCACAATAAGCCAGTAACGAAGAAGAACTCTTCGATCACATTTTGTTTTATCCACAAAACCGGAGCAATAACGCCACCCAAGTCGTGAAGATTCAACAAAACATCTCCCAATGAGCTTGCAATCAATCCAAACGTCATTAGTACTCGATTGTACACGACATGGTACGGGAATGTACTCGCTTGTTGGTTTTCATCATAGAATGATTTAAAAGATATCCAAAGGTAGAAAATGAGTAACCAAATGGGCAATGGTTTGACAATCAATTGCAATATTGGAAATAGTTCCAATGTTCCAAGAGTACAATAAATAAGTCCGCTAATTGAGATTAAAAGTAATAGTATAAACTCGTGGTTCGACTTTTTGATAACCTCTTTGACGCTTGGTGAGTGGTGGTTCATCATAACCGATTTTCAAATAGTGTACTATTTTTAGAAGGTGGGAAAAATATCGAGATGCACCGACGACTTACCATCACTGATTCGAGTAGGTTCTTTAACGCGAAGGACAAGCGATTTGTCCCTAATGTGCTACAAGCATTGAACCAAGAAGCACAAGAAAATATTTCTCTTAAAACAACTAAAGGAAAGACACTCGTTTTAACAACCTTCGCTTAGCAATTTGTAAATTATGATAACTGTAATAAGTAGCAGCATATTCTTCGTTAAATGTTTATAATAATTCTTCAACTTGTTCAATCTCTATGAGATTCATCTTTTCGTTCAAATTCCACAAAGTAACAGTCGAATCGTCATCCAAACACGCTATTACGTCTCCACCAACAAACTGTAATTCATCTACCGACATTCTGTTCTTTACTTCGCTCACTCGTTGCCTCTTCACAACATCAAAAACAATGATATTCTTTCGTATCGCAAATGCAATCAAATGTGGTTCTTTTAGCGCGACTGGTGTTGCTGTGTACTCGGCCAACTCTTCTAAAATTATTTTTTCTTCAAGATTGTACAAGTGAACATCATCTTCGGTAATAATGATCAAATGGTGTTCTAACGGCACAACTCTGAAAATGTGAGATTCTAATGAAATTTTTGTTTTTAGTTCGCCAGTAGAGACGCTCCATAACTCTAAGTCGTTCGTGGTTTGGCCATAGTTTGTGATATATTGATTTCCAAAACATGAAGCGGCGACTCCTCGCAAGTTGGCACGTTCAACACCTTGGCAGGAAATCTTTATCGTTTCTTTTCCGGTTTTAACGTCTAGTATAGTGATTTGTTTGTCATCAACAATAGCGAGTTGGTTATTGCCAACACTGACAAGGCAATAAACTGATGATTCGTATTCTGTGATAACATCACCGCTTGTGTAATTGAACACTCGTACGCGATTATCTTTTCCACACGAAGCGATTAGATCTCCTGTAAGACCGATAACATTTTTGATTCCATCGTAGTGACCTGTTAACATGCGTAGATTTGTGGCTGTAGTTGCATCCCAGATGTGTAGTGGGTACAATCGGCCTTCCTCAGTTACTGCATCTGCGTCATCTTCATCTTCTGTTATGGCAACGATATTTTGTTGCTTTAGAAACCAAACTGAGCATGCTGTATCTTCGTAATCTTTGTTAATTTCACCGAGCAAGTTTCCATTCGTGTCATAGCTTTTCACAATGTTGTCGTCGAGGAGTACACACAAAGTCATTTGTTTGAGAGTGTTTACAAAGATACCGAGCTGAAATTGAACCATCTACAGTGAACTGTAATCTAAAGCGATTTTGGTGAGTAACTATTTGTGTAGTATGCGGTTATTATGTGTTCTGTGGTTCGTCTTTGCACTGGTGAAGACTGCAACAGCTCTTTCGTGCGTAGATGACGTTTGGATCAGTGCAGGCACCTGTCAAGAGGTGTGCGTAACTGAAGACAAAGGTTTGAAAATCGGTACTCACATATACGTTACTTCTACCGTCAACGATGATATCACAGTCAAAGTATCGAGAATGGGAGAAGATGTATTGGTTAAAAAAGTTCCAGTTACAGAATCTGATGATTACCTATTTTCCGCGATAAAATTGTGTGCTGGGAAAGAAAAAGTAAAAGCAAGATACGACATTGAGTACGAATCGAAATCAACTTTGAGGAATCTTGTCGATTCACCATACATGATATTAATCGTGGTTGGCGTGGGACTAGTAGCATTATGTATAGTACTAGGAATAGTATCAGTGGCTATCGTTTGTTGCTGCCGTGTGTCATCTCATAGTGATGGATACAAGAGTTCGCTTGTCGCGTACATTTTGTGGTTTTTCTTCGGCCTATTGGGAGTGCATCGGTTCTACCTTAACAAACCAGGGACTGGCATAATTTACCTTTTAACAATTGGACTATTTGGCTTGGGATGGATTCTAGATTTGTGTTTAATCCCAAGCATGGTAGAAGAAGAAAATAAACGAGTAGAAAGAAGCATCAACGTGCATAACGTTCATACGTACGAGATTAACGACCACAATGAAGCGCCGTATTATGAATCTGGATACGCTTATGCATCTTCAGAGTACACAAAGTTACAAGAATAAAGAAAGATACTTTTTTCTTTGGTACTTGGTACTGTCGTAGTTGTACAGTAGTCGCGACCAATAATGGAAATTCCTTATCTCTTTTTTAGGTTGCTAGTGAGCAAGTATTTGCTGACTTTTCTATTTAAATCATAGTGTGTTATTAAATTATAATTTTAATGTTTGGTCAAAATGTACTATTTTGAATATTTCGAGTTTCTATTTGTTTTGCATCGGTAGGTCGACATGTGATTGAGATTTTGACATTCCTCTCATCGCCTTGCTAAATGGATGCTGGCATGGTTGCTCCGATATCGAAACAACGTGTAACTCTTCCCAATTTCTATCGAAAGAGCCGAATGACGCTACGCGCTTAAACGAGCCACAATTCGGTGGTTTTAGTGTTACTGTCTTTTCTATTATGTCTAGTAGTACCATTCTATTCGAGTTTTTCAATCAAACGTAGAGCGACACGAATAGCGTTTTGGTATTTATTCAAGTTGACTATTCTATTTTTTGACTTTTCTAAGACATCAAGAAACTTTTACTTAGAATTTTTTGGTCTAGAATGTTGGACTTTGATCGTCGAGCGTTTCTGTTCAGACCTTGCTTATCAAAGCACACAAGCAATTGAATTACATTAATCAAATCTTTTAATTCTAGTAATATTATCGACTGCTCTAGCTAACCACCCTGGTTTTGTATCTTTTCTTTTTGTACCAGATACTTGCAAACCCTTCACCAACATCTCTTTAAAAGATTCTTCAATAGAGTACACCGGATACGACGCTCCCACCGTACTCTTCGTAACAGAAAATCCAACCACGAGTAGTACCAACAACACTACGCGATCCAAGCTAGAAAATGCTGTTTGAACGCTTTTAGCGTTACTAACTAGTGCAACTTCGATTCCTCTATCAGTGCATAACATCAAGTACGATCCGTTGTCTGCAGGTTGATTGTACAAACCACTCAAGTGAAAAAGATGCATTTTAGAAGTAACAAGCTCAAATCTAGTATCAATTTGCGTACCTAAACTTTCGGATTCGTCTAGCATACCTCCATCAATGTTTCGTATTTGTGATAAAAATCCAAATAATTCACTCTTGGTTAGACCTTCTACTCCTGATAATAAATTCCAAATTTCATCTTTGAGATTGATTCTTGTGTTGAATCGGATGTAGAGTGACATGGCATGTAGAAGAGTTGTGTCTTGGAGAGATTCGAAAATTTCTTGCATTGGTTCTGGTCTTGTTTCCTGAATGAAAACTGGTTTGACAACAAGACTAGATACGTTTCGGAAAAGTCGTTCTGTTGCGATAATATTCTTTGCTGTTTCTAGTAAATAGTCATGCGCGGTGCCATTGGAGTGAAGGTAAGCTAATACGTGGTTGTATCGATTTCGATAGAGAACGAGTTCATGTTTGGAATCGATAATGTACTTGGCGTAAAACTTGTCTTTTCTAATGAATCCATCTAGTGGGTAGTACAAACGTAAGGTAAGGTTTGATGCTTTGGATACTGGAGCGTCTAACGCGTACATTCGACATAAAAGATATGAATGTAATTCATCTTTCTTTTGTACTGACATTGAATCGACTTGATTTTGAAAGAGTTCCATGCACTTTTGTTGTGACAAATTTTTAAATACGGTATTGGAAGCTACATTTACGCGACTGAATGATACTTTATCGAGGAACGACAAGTATTGGAAAATGGTGTCTAATACAACGTCGCTAAAGGCGCTCTCTTCCATTCGTTTACTTAGTATTGTTCCAGGTCATTACCCGGAGTGTTCTTATCTAGGCAGATGCCATTTTGTGAGATGAAGTGTTGTGCGTTGGTAAACTGAGTTTGGCGGCAACACAATCCGTTAAAACAAACAATGGAGCAATCCTCAACTCCAATGCGTTCTCGCAAGAATAGAATAAAACGTAACGTAGAAGCATCACCGCTCAAAGAAGAGCATGTAAATATTCAACAATCAACGCCAATGCGTTCACGAAAAACACCAACGAAACGAAGAACAAGAATTGTAGAACCAAGTACACCTGTAGAAGAAAAAGAAAATATTGATATAGAATCTAAGACACCAGTTCGTTCCAGAAAACCAGTAACTAGAGTGCGAAAAGTTGCAGAACCAAGTACACCACCTTCAAAAGTTGAATCGGAAGATGATGCGTCGGAAGAGGAAAGCTATGATTCTGACGAAACAGATATTGAAGAAGACGAGCCATACAAACTCACCAATGATGACTATCTCGCAATTCATAACGCTATCCACGGTGCTGCCAAATCAGTCACGATTAATGGAGTCAAAATGCCAGTACAATTATCGAAAAATAAGTGCAGATGTGTTACATTCCCAGGACAAAACTTTATGGAACAAAACAAGGAGAAAGCTTCAAACTTTGCAAAGATGGCAAAGAATGGAGCAGAGATTACATGGATTGTGAGAAGAGGAAAGTGGGGAATGATCAAAGACGGTAAAATCGAAACACGATAATGTATATAAACTATTTATTTGAACTGTTAGGTTGCGTTGTTGCTCTTGGCGAGGCTTGGGGAAATAGCTCCAAACTTGTTTTTACAAATCACACAGACATGTGGCTGTACGTAGCACTTGGCGCAGTGCTTGTGTATGTTTTTCTCATGTGCTACTTTAACAAAGCGCACAGAAACCTGATTCCAGGTCACATGCCAGTAGTCTGTGGATTCATTCCATTCCTTGGTGTAGCCATTTCAGTACGTACAATGTTAAATTTTCTCACAACTAAAGTACGGCCCAGATCCACTCACATACGTTCGTTCACTACAAAAGAAACATGGAACTATATTTCAAGTTTGTTTGATGGGTCAAATGATAACCATGGTAACCAACCCACACGACATACAGAAAGTGTACACTACGACCAAAAATTTTGATTTTCACGAAGTCGGTAATATGTTTGGCGAAACAATGTTCAGTATTCCCAAAGTTGTTTCCGGTCCACAAATCACGCACACTGGATTCAAAATGTTGCAAAAAGACTTGCAAGGCGAATCTCTACACGAAATGTCAGACAAAACACAAGGAAAAATTCATGATTTGATTGAAAAGCAAAGTACCGAGTGGAAAGAAGTACAACTCTACAAGTGGTTGAATGATACCATTATCACAATCTCTACCACCTCTTTAATCGGAGATGACAGTAATGTGCAAGGCATGTTGACCGATTTCCGTCCATTTGACAATTCTGTGTTTCTTCTTGCTACCAAACTTCCACGCTTCTTACTTGGTGACGCCATACGAAAAAAAGAAAAGTTCTTGAGTATTTTTGACGGAAGTAAGGTCAATGACGACGCAGCCAAGATCATGCGCATGAGATACGACTTGTTCCGCGGCATGGTCGATGACAAAGGTATGGCATCGCTTACTGCCGCTATTGTGTTTGCATCTCTAACCAACACAATTAATGCTTCATTCTGGTGTGTGTATGAGCTCCTGAGGCAACCAGCTCATGTTAGGAAAGAACTTTACGAAGAGATTAGAACAATTTGGCCTGAGGGTGAGTCAATTCCTCACTTTACGTACCAGCAATTAACGTCTCTACCAAAACTCGATGCTTACATGGATGAAGTCACTCGCACTCATCATAATGTTTTCTCTGTTCGTGCATGCGTGCAAGATATCAAATTTGAAGCACAAGATGGGCATACTTACACTATTCGAAAGGGTGACTTTTTGAATTTGGTTTCATCGCACGATGATAGAGAAATTTTCCCAGAACCTGAAAATCTTATTTGGGATCGCTTCGTGAACAAAGACGATTGGAATTTGGAAAAGTTTGGAGAACCGATCCGACTAAACTCTGCATTTATTCCATGGGGAGGTGGGACATCGTTATGCCCAGGTAGACATTTCGCAAAAGTTCAAATTAGAATGTACATTGCGATTTTCTTGTGCGCTTTTGATATTGAAAAAGTTGGAAACGACAATGTCAAGCTTGACATAATGAAACGAACACAAATTGTCGCACCACCTGTGGGAGATATCACAGTTCGATTCAGAAAAAAGTAAACCAATCTGTTCTTAATAGTGTATTATTTGTTATATTTTACAATTAGTTCTTTTTAAACAATGGGATCTCGTTAAGCCTGTTGTGAGCAAACTTGGAGAGACCTAGTTCCAACATCAAGTGTGGAACACCTTCTACACCAAAGAATCCACCCCAAGTGTGGTTCAATGAGCCAAAGTATCTGGTTCTCTTTTGTAGCGTATCAAATGGATAGAACACAGCAATGATGAACAATGGAGCAAAGTATTCAACGATGAATTGTTCAGTCTTTGTCAAAGGTTCTTTTTTCGTGACCTTGGCCTTCAATTCGGCTGGTAAAATCATGAAGGGTAGGTACTTCTTAACGAAAAACTCCATGAAGATGTAAATGGTCAAAAGGGCAGGTAATCCCTTGAAAAGTTCCGATATTGGGAAGAAGAAGAACCCAGCGATAGGATACTGTCTCTTGTGTGGGATACATAGTCCATTTGTTACTGGTGTGCAACCAATAGACGCGTCAACTTGGTTCCAGCGTAAATAGTTCTTGACTGGATAGAAAACAGCGATAGAGTATAGTGTGATAACGATTCCATAGGCAATTTGCCAGTTCTTGCTTGGGTTTTCACCAATGATCCTTGATTTGCGGGAGTTGATGAAATCTAGAATGTTGTTGAGCAACTGTTGTACAATGATAATAGTGATAAGCGTGGTGTCGAAGTAGACGTCGCTACCAACCTCGTAAAAGGTTTTCTTGGGTAGAGCTGTCTCTATCTGAGTGATGACACAGTAGGTTTCTAGCGGCAAAAGAGCATAGCGAACTAGGATGTTGGCAGCGTTGCGTGGTGAGAACACGTGCTCGTATAAACCCTTGCTCATGTTTCTTGTTGGTTTCTCGGAATTGAAAAGGTGGAACGTTATTAATACTCCAGTTGTTCTAGTAACGAACAAAAAATAGTGACAGGTGGGTGACACGAACGTTCAAAAACGTGCCACTTCCAAATAAAACGAACAGTATGACTGATGTGCGAACTAGCGTAAGGAAAAGTTCTAATAAATAGTGGAGTGTAAAAATAGT
>JAESGV010000785.1_pt1 | contig 13680 bp, 9 predicted proteins | sample 9269781 | NCBI WGS metagenome assembly JAESGV01 (sample SAMN15741586, study PRJNA653496) | algae metagenome | isolation source: Tildeniella torsiva UHER 1998/13D and co-occurring heterotrophs from... | place: Slovakia: Slovak Paradise National Park, Hrabusice, Kosice Region | collected 2000-01-01 | reverse complement strand
ATGGGTATAGTAGTATTGGCGATTCGCCTAACGGCATAACACTGAACAACGATGGGAAGTTTGTCATAGTTTTTCTAGTTTGTAAACCACACGAAAATGCAAAACAGAAGAACAGAACCATACACGTTAGACTATTTCCCATATACAAAAGGACAGTTAAATAGGTGGGGACATGATAAAGCATCAGATTGGTTGCGTGGTAAAGTCGAAAAAGAAGCACAAACGAATTGGGATTCTTTCTACAAAAATAATGGAGACAAGTTCTTTAAAAAACGTCACTGGATAACTAGAGAGTATGAAGAACTCCGAGACTCTGATAGAAACGCAGTTCACACGTTTTTAGAAGTAGGATGTGGTACTGGAGCAACGTGTATGTCTAATACGCTATATTTTATTCACACAGTAGTTTTCCCACTGTTAGAAGAATTCAACCCAAACCTGAAAGTATTTGCGTTTGATTTATCTCAGCACGCAATCGATATAATCAACAAACACGAATTAACACTCCACCCCAAGTATGATAACCAAATAACTGCTTTTGTATACGACGCTACAAGTGAATCAGAACAAGATATACCTCACGTAGCACCCAATTCGATCGACTGTACGTTTTGTTCAAACATTTCCTAATCCAATAGTCACAACACTTATTTTTGTATTATCAGCGATACCACCGTCAAAAGTCAAAACAGCAGTAACCAAGATTATACGAGCAGTCAAACCAGGTGGTTCCATCTTTTTGCGAGACTATGCCATTGACGATTTGGCACAACATCAAATGGGAGGACGAGAGGGCCATAAACGCATAGAAGGAAACAACTTGTTCATGAGAGGAGATTTAACACTCACGTACTACTTTTCAACACAAGAAATTCGAGAACTATTTTCTAGTTTGGAATGTGTAACGTGTGAATACGTTCGAAAAACTGTTACAAATCACAAAGAAGAGAAGAGTATGGATCGAGTATTTATTCAAGCACGATTCAGAAAACATTAACGTTTGTTACGATACACCGAAAAGCCTAGTGACCATGTTGACCATACACCACACAAGCATGCTAATACTGCTAGTATCATGGCTTCTGCTGCAAATGACCACATGACACCCGTCTTCCATGATGTGATGCCGTTATAAAATACTACTTGACTGGTATCTGATGGGTTATAGTAGCAATTGTATGAGACATTGAGTTTGTAGTTTTGCAAAAAGCTAGAAACACATCCATAGTCGGAGTCACAGGAAGCAGAAACGTTTGTTTTCTTCATAGTGCCGTCTTTGATAGTATACACAAACTCTATGCTAGGTTTCCAACAACTCTTACATTCCATGTTGCAGTACTGATCTGCTGTACTTACACAACAATAACAGTTGCAGTCATAGTATGAACAGGGCTTCTTGGTACATCTTGTACATTTACTACAGCAGGTTTTGCAACAATACGAACCTCCACAACAGGGCGTTGTCGAGTTGTATGCAGCAGAGTATTGTACTGCTGCGCATGTTTCCTGCTTTGCACAAGTGGTACATCCTTCACATCGCTTGGTGCAACATTTGTACATGTTATCAAACGCTTCTACTGCCGTGCAATTTGTAGATATATAGTTTTGATTTACGTTAATCTCTGGTACGTTCAAACCAACATAGATTCCTAACCACACAAAGAATAGAATTAAGGCAATAATAGCTGAAACGAGTGATGCTCCTCCACAGCCTACGCACCAAAGTCCATTGCACAGGTACGACATATACGTGATCCAACGAGGCTCATCTTGTCCTGACACGTTTGCATTAGTGCTAGGTTTTACGAGTTCCAAGAATGTTGTCCTATTTGTAATAGTCCACGACACTTTTAGCTGCTTCTTTTGTGCTAAATTTGACCATTGCTTGCTATCGTCTGTCAATTTGTAGAAATTTTTGCAAGTTGCTGCCAAATTAACAAAATCAGTACCTAATGATTAGAAAATCAACTTATCATACCTAAGTAGCCGGCTATGTTTTCTAGCAGAGCTGCAGAGAGCATGCTCCACTGAGGATGAAGATAGTAACCATGAGACGCCTCATAATCAGCAATCCTTTTCGAATACTTAGATAATTTCATTTGGTACGCTTCATCTACGGTGCTATCAATTGGAGGTTTATCATTATTATACGAAAGTAATGTAAAATCGGAGTTATATCCAGTCCAATTGTCGCCAATAGTTTGACTAGTATCGAACAAGGCAACAGCTTCGTAAAGCACAGGCGATGCTCTTTCTGTGTTAGGTGAATCTTCAACCAGTTTTCCAAAATCTTCAGCGCAGAGTGAAATTCGTAATACTGCTATCTTTTCCTCCAGGCCAACAAGTATCTCTCTTTGTAGTGCTATTTCAGCTTGCCATTCTTGTCCCATCACTAATTCAACGAAATAATAGATTTCCCTACTGCTGTAAGTCCTTGAGTATGGATGGAAGCGGAAATGAAACTTGTTTCTGGAGAAGTACAACTAATAAATGTTAATCATATCAGCAGCATACTTTAATGTAAATGACTCATTCCACTCTATCTTGTTCAGACCAAACTGTGCTTTAGAGGTTTTAGTTTCAACGACATTCCCTTCTAAGTCCAGTTCAATATGTGCATCTAAAGTGAGAATCAGCAAAAAGAATACCTGAAGAGCTATAGATTGGCTCTAAAATAGCTTCTTTAACCAGTAAATGTACTTTTCCCATCTTCTTAACACTCTACTGAGCTAACTTGTGGCAACGCTACAGCAAAGTTACAACTTTCCAAAATAGTATCTGCTAAATTAAACAATGAGCTCAGTTGAAGCTGTGTGGGTAGACCAGCAAGATGTCATCAAGCTTGGCGCAGTGACAAAGACTGCAGGGATATCCTTTGTTACCGTTAACAACAGCGTTATTCAAGTGCCTAGTGAGGGCCAAGCCGCATCTGTTTCAAAATATTGGCCTTACCTGGAACAGTCATCATTAATGGAGCAAATTGATCCACAAAGTCCTTTCAATTGCGTACAATTGCATCATACTAGCTGCCATTTAGCAGATGTCGTTTTGGGATACTTAACAAATGTTTCTCGTCAATACGAAAGAGTAACCACAGGGAAGATAACCCGATCTGCTTACGCTTTCATGGTGCCGTTTGGAGGAAGAAACTACATATTCAAATGCCCTGATATAAAGGGAATCAAGACATCAATTGTGCTATTCAATAATGCAGTAGCGTACAATGTACTTCGTAACGTTGTCGATAACGTTTCCGAGAGGAACAAAACAATTGTATTTCAAGGAGCTTCATTGAAAGAGAAAAGTAGAGCATACAATCAAGTGGCAACGCTTCTAACACTTCACGAATCTGTGCCCAATAAGGATGAAGTAGGAAAGAAGCTAAACGCAGGACTGGAATTACTTCGCGTATTTGGAAATTACATGTTTGAAGACACGCTATCATTTTCGTTTCAATTTCTTCGTTACGTTACTTTTCACTATGATGAAACGAAATGCACAGGTATCACGGTTAAAGTGTCTTCGTACGAACATTTGCTAATTATGGAAGACGATTTACCGATGTACCAAATCTTTCACGTGCTAGCGAAGTGTTACAAATCGTACGGTTTCGATTATTATCATATGTGCAAGAAAATGAATAATACATATGGTCTCAACGACATAGAGCTTATTAAAATCGAAGGTTGGTTGGAAAAGATAGACTTTTCACGAAATGAAATTGACTCAATGATTGGTATGCTATTAGACTGTATGCTGCTGTTTCAACAAGACAGTCCATCAGTGATGCGAGAGTTAGAGAAGAAACTAAATCTGCAGCCAAATGATCTCGAAACATGTCACAAAGGTCTTCTATTCAAGCTAGTTTATGTTCACTATGTAGAGCTAATTTGTTCCAAGATTAATCAGAGTATTCAGAGTTTGTTCGGTACTATTCCTCATGGAGATTCTACTATTACACTGCTGGAGGTTCCAGATAAAAAGCAAAGAAACAACAGACGTTTGTATCATGACTTGATCAATGATCTGTGCATAGACACGAATATAAGAGAAGAAAGCGAGCTTCTTAGAAAGTGTCGAGGTGATAATGTCAAATTAGGTCAAAATCAAGACAACGATCGTGTTCGAACATTATTTGAGCAGTACGATGATCAAGAAATAGAACCTACAGTTCGTATTGTAAAACAACTGTTTCGCCATGAATACGCGGACCACGAGCATCTCACACCAAACAAACTCTTTCGAAACCAAGTAACAATACTGGAGCGCGATACACTAAGTGCAAGTGATACGATATTCTTACATTGTGTCGTTCATGATACCGGGGTACCACCAGCAGTTAAATTATTCAACGAGTGTAAAAATGATTTACTCAACACTGGAGTAGACAAGTTAATAGACCTGTACAATAGCGAATTGGTGAACAAAATATCGTTGGACAAGTTTAAACTACTGCTCCCAGAAGAATCACTTAATAGCGAACTAGACTACCGAATAGAACTATCACTACAAATTCCTAGAGAAGAATTTAGTGTAGATACTGATAACATATACATTAAACGGAAACATATCGATCATGTACTCAAACGAGCACAAGAGAGCAACGTAGAGTTCGATGCATCAAACGTACAACCAATATTTGACTATTATCAATACTTGAACGAGTTAGGACCATCATGGAACAGTAACTATGCTCGAGTGCTCGCTGAACTACAAGGAAAACTAGGAAAGAGAAAACCAATACAAGAAGAAGAAATGTCTGAGTCGGAATCTGATATATCCATACAAGATGAGTTGTCAGAAGATCTAGTACCCGATTTTGATACCGACCCTATCAGTGAGCCAGTCACATTGAATCAGGAGCGATACAGTATTCGATCAGGTTTTTCTCACGCATCGTATCATATTCGTACTCCATTAGAAGAACATTTGATCTTTACCGATATAGATTACGACCTATTTGAACGATGCGTAGTAAACTTGGATGGAGATCGAAAAATGAAAAAGCATTTACTAATAGTTATGAGAAAAGTCGCACTAGTTCCAAACGCTATCGTAACACAAGAAGAGTTGACAAACTTTTTGGTAGAGTTTAAACAACTATTATACTATCACATGCTCCGAACAGTAACAGATAAACTAGATCAAGTGAGGTACACGATTACAAGATCACTACAAGCACTAATACGACTACAAATTCATTTGAACGGAGTAACATGTTTGGAATCTATTAACCATATTCTATTAACGAAATGTATCCATGAGACGTGTTATCAAATCCTAGAAGCATCTCGATCAGTCAAGAAGAGAAATTTATTTGGAGGAAAAACAGTATTCGATGATGGAATAGATTTTAGATATACTGTACAGTACCTGTGTGTGATACTTATACAAGAGGCTATGTACGATCAAGAATGTGTACAATACTATAGTACTTGCATAGACACTCATTCAGGGTATCCACTGTTTTGGACTTTGTTTCGAGCATATAAACAAGCACTAGATGTAAAGATACGTTTGAGTGGTGAATACGAAGCAAGTATAGCGGCAAACTCTACAGCAGCATACGAAATGTGTGAGAAGCTATTAGCCAGTATGATTCTAGTAGCTACAAAGAAGGACTTGTTACCAGAGAGGTTGACTATCTATGAACGAATATACGATTGGTACTGTTACTTGACTATGAGTCATGAAGAGTTAGAAGAATTGAAACCACCTAGAAGATCATGGTATCCTTTCGATATCATATGTCCAACCATAGTATCCATGATACAACACCAAGTTGATGAGAATAGTCAAGATAACGTATTCAAACTCATCACTACACTATATCCTATATTTAAAGATGATCCACAGTCACAAACAGTTGTTGCCACTATGGTTATGCAAATACCAATAAGAGATGCTAGTTATAGTTCCCATCTAGTCAATGCATTAGTGACCATGCAAGAGTATTTTGATACGAATAAGAGTATAAAAGATTGGAGAAAGAAGGGACCATTAGAATACGCTTACACGTACGAGTTGGTAGAAATGCTTTTAAGCAAATTGAATGGAGACGATTTTGATTCGCGAGCAGTACCGATTATGTACTTGGCATGTTTGTACAAGCAAGTAGAGAAGCAAATTCGAAAAGATGTTGGAAAAGAGTTGGAACAAGTATTCAATAGTGTACTTGTTTCAAATGATAATTGGTATGACTTTGTAGAAGCATGGAGAGATGCTAGAGTATAAATTTACAGTCCTTGTCCAACTAAATAATTTGCAAAACTTTCCAACACGAGTAGAGCTTCTCCTGGTTGTTGTTCGAGACCATACATTCCAAGTACGAGCGCTGTTTCAGTTTTAATAGCCATGAAACCTTGTACTCCCTTTTTTCCACAAATGAGTCTGTCCATAATATTGGTTATGTACTGTCACACGTTAGGCGTTTGAATAAAATATTTACAAAGTGTGTATTTCCAACGTTGATTCCAGTGTTGTATAATCCCTCTCTATCATCGTAGCCTCCAATAATCGCAGATAAAAATTGTTCGTCTAACATTTCTTCTTGGACTATGCTTTCCCAGTTTTTGGATTCCGCCCAAACAGTACCATCAGTACCGGCCACTAACGCGTGAGAAATATTTTGCGTGTCTAGAACTTGTTCTTGCAGTAACTAAGAGTTAGAGGGAACCAGAAGAACGTACCTCAGACCAACTTGCCATCTTTTTTGCTTGACAGGAGTGACAAGTACGATCGTGCTATGTTTGGGAAGTAAGCGGCTAGCTGGAAGATCAAACGAAAAATAAAATTCTTTTATAAATACCAAATCTGATTTAGTTTCCAAAGAAGCAACCTCGTCTGTGTTCTTCAAAATCCGAAAATTTGAATAGTGCATCGCAAATATCGCATTTTGCAGTGCTGTTCTGTATGGCGAACGCAACCATGGTCTCGACAAGGTTATCGTGATTCGTTATAGTATTCTCACATAAGTCACAGTTGTGTGATGTTTGTATACAGCTACCACAGTACAACACGTTTGGTGAGCAAGTACATCTTCTGTTGTTCATTGCTGGTCTGAAGCACCTCCTACAACAAAAGACGCTTATAGAAGAAGGCACAATAGCTCTTGTAAGATCGTTTGTTTGCATTTGACTTGTAAAGACGAAGGACATTGGCTATAAAATAAAAATAGCCAAAGGTTAGCCCAGCCTGGGTACCATTTTTAAAATTTAGATTTATTGCGAATCTTCTGTCGCTACAACGTTGTACTCTACATACGCATCTTCACTACGCATGACAATAATCTTGCCCAATGTTACTATTGCATACATGACAAAGAATACGACAACAACAATTCCATTTCCAAGAGAGAACCAGTACAACATTTCTGTTACGCATTCTGCATTTCCCTCTTCACATTGTTTAGGTCCAGCAAAGAATAACACTCCTTGTAGAATAACAATTATAGCAGAGCATACCATAACTGCAAAATGTATAAAGTATGAGAGTCCTCTACGTGAGAGTCTTGTGCATGCAAACATGCTTATGAGTGCCACTAGTACCGAAAAAGCGTTTTGTACAATGTACAAGGACCAAATTGCTTGCCACGACGTTGCCCTAGATAGATATATTATCGTAACTATTAGCGATGCAATGCTAAATGCGATCATCATCAACGATAAAACTATGATGATACCTCCCCATATTCTACTTTTTGTCCTTCTTTTTGCAGCAGTTGTGTTTGTGCTCGTGTCCTCCTCGTCTGATGGTTGAGGTGTGAAATGTTCTCTAACTATATTCGCTGGTTCTGTTCTTTTCGTGAGACTAGTCGACCGTGTTATTTCTGTAAGTCGTTGTGGAATGATTGGTTCATCGTGAATGACACGTTCAATGTCACGACCAAAACTGTGTTTGTTCTCTGAAAAAAAGTCTTGGAAGACACCATCTAAGACTTGGCTTGACTCGTCAGCACTGGGATATTGACTTGTCATCTGTTTGACAGGAGAAATGTTTGAAACTAGACAGTTGGCCTCATATTACAATGCTGTTTTTCTTGCTCGCTTTATGTTTAGCTCATTTGGTTAGCGTAGCTCCCATAACACCAACTGTGACACCAACACCAACAGCTACAATACAGAGTACAAATAATACTGCCTGCACATACCCGATACAGGATTTCGTATGCAAAATTCTTTCAGCTAACCTGATAGTATGCAGCTTGGGACTGTTTATGCTTAGAACCATCGATAATTAATATATCATACTTTGAAGCTAACAAAACACATAATGTTACGCGGTGTACTGATGTAAATAGATTTAATGCTCTTATGATAAGCTTATTAGCTGGATATACAGGAGCAGACAGGTTTTATTTGCAGTACAACATTCAAGGAGCAATTGAACTTGTATTACTAGTATTCAGTTTATTTCTCATCTTATGTTGGGTAATCGTTATTAAACAGTTCAACTATGAGAAACTAGTGGGAAGTCGGCAACGGGTAGCATACTGGTGTCAATTATTCTTTCAATATTCTGGGGCTACTCTCTTCATAGGCTCAATGGTTTGGTATTTGATCGATATAATACAAGTAGTATCAGAATTGAATCCTGAAAGGCCTACAAGACCATGTTTAATGTGCTGGTTCACGTAGAATAAAGTTTAACTTGTAACAACTTGTCCTTTTTACAATCTATCAATCCAAACAAATCAGATAAGAACACCGATTAAGGTGTAGGTCTCATATGTCTACACCCGCTCCAAAATCGACAACAGAGGATACGCAGTCGCACAGTGTACCTTCCACAACTGGAGTATTCGAAAATATACCTACATCTGAGTACATTTATGAGTTCATATTCTTTCAACAGTTCAAAGAGTTGGCACTACGTGCGATAGATAATTTTTCCTATGAATCAGTAGGATATATTTAATTCCCAGACTAACACAATAGTTAAAAAATAATACAGACAACATCACGTCGATTGTAGACTCAAATGTTTTTAACCAAGCAGCACCACGTACGACAAGTGGTTGGACGGGTCATAGTCAAGACAAAGTCGCATTCGAAACACCACCATCGAGTCCACAACAACCCGAAGAATCTACAGAACCAATCGTACGCACACAACAACCCTTCGAACAATTACTATCAGCATTCGCAACGGTTTCTCGGCACAACCTCAACTCGATTGTTGACTTTTTACTCAAGTGGAGAAATAATATTGATGTAAAACAAGTGCCAACAGTAGTACGCGAACGACTAGAAGAACAATTAAAAGGCATGTCGAAACGTGCAGCACAACAAAAACTAGAATCACAATTACTACAGTTTGCAGAGAGAAAAGAATTGGCAGCAGACTATTTATTCTGTTTGACATTGTTATTGGCACTCGGATCATTTCATCAACCTGAACTCAATACAAAGAATAATGAACAATTAGAAACAGAGTGCTTTGATCGATTCAAAAGAGCCAATCATCAAATTACTGTATCGGCACCGTATATTGCAGAAAGTAGAAGACGTGTACTAGACTTGTATGCAGAACTAGTAAGTGTACTATCACCTACTCGTTTCCAATCGATCACTGCTCAAGTACTAGCACTAATCATACCTAGACTAGATAGTAGTACTACTAGACCAGAAGCAGCCTATTTAATTCGTGGTGTCAAGTATGTACGAATTCGGTTAGGTACAGCCAATCATTTGAACGATACACTACAATTCATGCGTGGTATTTATCAATTCTTTTTAAAGACAAAAAAGAGTGAAATCAAAACTGCTGTTTGTGAAGCGGGCGCAAACATGTTGGCACCACTAGCGGCACATGAACATAGAACACAAATCGACTACAAGGAGTGGTACGATTTGATGCAAAACTATTTGATTTTGACACTCAAGTTTGGTAAAAAGGCAAAGTACTACCAAACAGTCTATCCGTTCATGAGTACACTATTGTGTGTATGTTCACCACAAGCATTCCAAAAGTATTTTTGGCCACATGTAGAGTCATTGTTAAAGAGATACAGTCAAGATCGATCACTACGATTAATGGCATTAGATTGTTTAGTTCATGTATTAGGATACTATTTGAAACGTAATGATGTACGTGATGATACACTGATGAACGAACGATTACACAAAGTTGCTCAAGTGTTATTGTCACCTGGTCGTAAGACGATTCCATCTCATACAAGTGATCAAGTCTATGATGCACTCATCGATGTCATTGTTACAATAGCAGGTGTAGATATTGATTTTGCTATGAATCACATGGTATTAGAAATGCTCAAATCGAGTGGTGATGTATTATCAGAGAATGTATTAATGGCATTACGTGCACTGATGGCGATTAGTGATCAATTTGACATTGGTGCATTGTTACTAGAAGATGAACAAGGACTAACAGCAGTCGCAAATGGTAACATTACTGATATCCAAAGAGAAGAGTACCCACCATGGGTACACAAACTAATCGAAAGAGCAAATCGATATGGTGGAATCGATCAACAACAGCAACAACAAACAAGTCAACAACCAGTAGTACTACAACCAGAAGAAGAAGGTGAAACAGGTGTTGGTCATGAAACAGTTGGTCATGAAACGACACACCACACAAACACTAGTGGTACCGTACGTTTGACATCACCATTTAGTAGTTTTAGATTTGCAAGAGGTACTGGTAGACATAGTAGAAACACTAGTTATAGTGTAGGTACACTATCAGGTACAAGTACTGTTAGTCAAGTACCACATGTATCATCATGGTACACTGTTGGTGGACTGTTGCCCTATCAATCACACATGTCAAGATTATTGGGTAGTGTACTACGTCAATGTGAATCATATTATGGAACCTTGTTAGAAACCAATGTTAACAATCGATCACTAGAGGAAGTACTGTCAAAAGACAAGTTTAGTTCACTGCGTGTGTATGTCATGGCCATCACATGTATATCTCGTATTGTACCAGAAGGTTACACTGCTCGTCAACTCATGACGTTGCTATGTCGTAGTTTGATTCATCAACATCGAGAGGTCAAAGACGCCGCATGGGAAGTGTTACAAAACTTGATGGATTTCAGAGTTGAACTACGACCCATCATCGTCAAGTGTTTAGCAGAACTAGCACTATCTATTGATAGTTTCAAGTCCAAGATCATCATGGTTGTACTACAATACTTTTCGTTAACCATGCGTAAGTGGGTAGACAACTTGGAAAAGAGGAAAAAAGATAACACAAAAGGACCTGCAGTGTATGGCAAATTCCAAAACGAAACTTATGGTGCGTTTGATGCTGCTTATATCGAATCTGCTGCTATTATACTATTATGCAATCCTAAAGACTCTGTACGTTTACAAGCACTAGAGATGATATATAGTGTACGTAGAGTGTTAACCAATGATGTATCAGTGAATGTATTAGCAGATGTACTTGATGAGATTGGTATGGAAACAATTAGAAAACTATGGCATGGTGCATCACCTGGTGTACGACGTAGACAAGTACAACCAGTACCTACATCCATAGATCGATTTTTAGCCAAACCAGGAACAACCAAGTATGGCAGTGATTTACTAGATCAATTCATGAGAGAAATTGGTCATCGTATTTCAGAGTTTTGTCCCATGACTGCTCACGTATCATTAATATTGACAGTGAGACGTGCTCAACGATTATTCGATAACATTGAAATTGGATACAAGACATTTCCACTATCCTATGAAGCACAACGAGCAGTCATGTTATGGAGTAACTTTACTAGTTATGCATGTGCAGTGGGTACAACTAGTGCCTTTGAAGGTACAAATACTAGTTTGGATACTACTGATAGTAGTACTGTTGATGATGAAGCAAGTACTGGTAGTAACGCCAGTCAGCCAAGACAATCACATGATATGGAAACGATTGTGCAACCACCAACTAGTACTGATGATCATGAAACATTACCTGCACAACCACAATCATTTAGTTCACAATTGGGAATGTTTTTGCGTAGAAAATCAACAGAAGTTGTAGATACACCAAAGGCACTGTACGATTTAACAATCAAACAATTGTATGGAAATTATGATTTGCAACTTCATGCGACTGTTAATGCACTTGGTGGTGTACAAGAACAAATGTTGGATTTACTGTTTGAATCTTTGAGACCCATTGAAATAGAAGCGTTTAGTAGTCATGGTGGAAATCAAAAAAAGAAAAAGAGAAAGGATGTATTGCGTGTACACTTGTCAAAGATTTATGTACGATTAGCAAGACGAGTATCTGATCATCAAATATCAGAAAGAGAATCGATACGAGAAAAGTTTTTATCGTTTATCGATGAACAAGCATCCTATTTGGCATCGTCACCATTGAACGCATATGCTCTCGATTTGCAACCACTTCGAAGCAATTTGTTCGCATTGATAGAAATCATCTATGGAAAACTATCACGTGCTACTCGATTATTACCAGATCCAAAATGGCGTGCCGATTTGGTTCGTTTTATCATGCAATGGACAGGTTTTGGAGAAACAAAAGAGTTACGTGAAAGAGAAGAGCAATCACAACTTCAACAAGCCATGGACAAGTGTCGTGACAATGATGAAAGAAAAGTGTTAGGACAAATGTTTAGACACAAAGAAGTCAAAGTGCGATACAGAGCATGTCAAGCAGTAGCCACACTGTTAAATGGAACATTTTTCGATTTGAATGGTGATCGATTGAGAGATTGGAGTAGAAGTAGTCGTAGTCACTATCGCATGTTGTTTCAACGTGATCAACTAACTATTGAGTATGGTAATACTAGTAATAGTGGTTCACAGAATAGTGCACCTAATACTGCTCGTAGTTCTAGTACAACTCGATTCCCACTTGGTAAAAGTCATAGTGCTAATATTGGTACAACGAGTAGTACTAGTGTTGGTTCTCCACAAAACTATCGATTCTCTCTCAGTGGTGGATTACCTCAATACAACAATGCATGGGAGTTGGGTAAGAATCGTACCAATAGTATTGTAGGAAGTGGTGGTACAGGTAGTGTTGGTAGTGTAGTGACTACACCAGTCAATGATGAATTATCATCACCACTAACAGATCGTGATGCTCGTGATTCGATTGATGATTTTACACTACAAATACCACCTACTGTTACATCTATTTTATCAAGATCATTAAAAGGTGTTACACTTGGAGATGCACAAGCAGGTGGTACTACATCACAAAATAATACACTAGAAGCAATGGGTGTATGTGTACTACGATGGATAGATGAAGCAATATCTACTAATGATCCTATACTTGGTCATGCATTCCCAACTGCACTAGTATCCATTGATCCAATACTAGTAAGTACTGCTCATAACAATGTTGGTGAATTAGCCATTATGAACGCACTAGATAGTAATGCTAGACTATTAATGGACGTATGTATTGATCAATGTTACAATTGTAATATACGTGTATCATATGCATACTTTAGTGCATTAGTCAAAGTAGTCAAACGTATAGAAGTGTTACCAACTACAGTACCAACACTATTATGTTTGGTGATTTATATGGCTAGTGCTCATAACGAAGCCATTCGTGATCTATCATTGGAACTATTACACATGATTAGTACTAGATACTTTATTGATAATTCACCAGAGGGTAATTATCCATTATTTATTACTGGTTCATTACCAGAACGATACCAAGATGTACAATTAT
>JAESGV010000784.1_pt1 | contig 13689 bp, 14 predicted proteins | sample 9269781 | NCBI WGS metagenome assembly JAESGV01 (sample SAMN15741586, study PRJNA653496) | algae metagenome | isolation source: Tildeniella torsiva UHER 1998/13D and co-occurring heterotrophs from... | place: Slovakia: Slovak Paradise National Park, Hrabusice, Kosice Region | collected 2000-01-01 | reverse complement strand
AATCGTTGACATGCAAAATATGACACATGAAGAGGTACCAACATCTCTTCCACATGCTCCACACGATGCAGCAGAAGTAATCAGTCTTCCAGAATACGTAGGAGAGGAACTACACAAACCCTACAACAGAAAGAACTATTTACCAGGACGTTTAATCGATATTGCAGTGCTTGGCAACCACATCAGCGCCAGAATTACGTTTTGTGTCGCGTTTATTTTTCTGAATTCATGGTTTAGAGAACTAGTTTACATTTGGGCAGGACTTGTCATTCTCACCAATTTTATTCTGACACTGTTACCAGTGACGTATCTACTGTACGAGTTGGTGCTACGAGAAAAAACATTAACTCAGTTGGCACGTCAGCACTTTGTTAAAAAAGAGCAACCTAAACAACAACCAAAACCCGTCGTTATTCCCGTTCGAGAATACGAAAGTGATGAAGATATTGCGTACGCAGACCAACATTTTATCGACGAGTTGGAAGAATCAAACGAACCAGTTCAAGAACCTATCACAGAACCACTTCCACACATGAAAGAAGCAATGACAATTCATTCGATACCTTCACACGTTACACCATTTAGAAGTTGGAAAATGTCAACTGCAAATGCCATCTTTATTCCAATCGGTTTTGAGATTATTTCACTACAAGCTTTCATATTGATTACTATCGTATATGTAGTCAGTTTCTCACGTCTACCAGAAGACCAACTATGGACTATCACCAGTATCCTACCACTATGCACTGGAGTGTTCACATTTTTACTGAAACAAATCATTCCATTTTTCGATATTAACAATGCAATTGCCATTGTGAATAGAACAGTATTCTACAATGGTGTTGGGTAAGTCATTACACAACAATTACTAATATCTAGTGTCGTCATGAATCGCATCGGTTTGGAACAACATGAAAGAACCTACTCTGCAAAGCAGTACAGTAGTGATGACCTATTTGAAACCATTCATCAACCTTCAAGTTTTACATTTGATGAACTACAAGGTGTTCATGCTGCAGTATCACTAGAGGCTACTAATCGCTCAGTTCCATACAATCAATGCTGGTTGTATCTAAGTGTCAAGAAACAAACATCAGACAAGGAGTATAGAATTATCACTCCCATTGCACCAAAGAATTCAAGACGGTGGAGATTTGTTCTAACCAGATTGTTCAAGTCTCCAATATTTGACGGTCTCGACATCCCAGAAACGACCGATTTCCTAATGGCTTGTATCGCCAACAAGCGCAAAGATTTGTTCGCAATGTGTGGTCGCGTCAACGATGGTATAATCCACTTGCATTCTCGTGATAATAAATAGTTACGCGTCTTCTAAATATACTAACAAATGTACTCCATTTACTTTGCCTTTGGTGCTGCTGGCTTCTTGGCGGCGATTCTCTCTGCTTGAGCTTGTTTTTGTTCCTTGATGGCTTGTTGTTGCATTTGTGAGTTGGCCTTGATTCTCTTTGGATCAGTACCAGCCTTTAGGGCTGCAAAGCGTTTGTTGAATTGGAACCTCTTCTTGGCTCTTCCTACCTTTGCTTTGCCGACTTTTTCTTGTTTTTCGACTTTTGGTGTTTGTGATTTAACTTTACCGGCACGTGCCAATGAACCGTGAACCTTTCCTATTCATGAGTGAGCTTCAAATAATACCGGGCGTCTTACCCATTGTATGTTGTGACTTTGATGTATTAAGTTGTAAGAACTGTGTGAACTTTTAAAGTTTTGTCAAAGTGTTTGGTCAACTAAAGAAAAAAATTCATGTGATTGGGTTGAGTGTGTTACAACTATTCAGACGCATTCTTAGCAGAACTAAAATGTTTTTTTGTTAAAAAGTAGTACTGTTTTGTGCGCACCATGTGTTACTGGTAGAGTTTTGTACAAGGCTGTATTTAAGCATAATTCGTAACATATTAGCGTGCAGACAACACAGTTTTTAGTGCTTACCGATATTACACGATCGATTTGTTAAACTTTTTATTTCATACAACATTTTTGAAACCCTCTTCGCGTAAGCACATCTTGTGTGCCTCTATCAAGTACGAACAATCACCGTCTGGTCCGTTTTCCATAATGCATTGGTCACGGATCTGTTTTGTATCAGGACAAGAACAACAAATCTTTTTTGCTGGTGTTCTTGGTTCTTTTTCGAGTTGTTCCTCAATTTGTTTTATCAGTTCATTCTTTTGTACGTAACCCATGCACATTTTATGTGCTTGTACCAGGAATTTACACTTTTGATTGTCTCCAAATTTTAACACGCACTCGTCTCGAAATTGTTTAGTTATTGGACAATCGCAGCATGGTTTTTTGGCAGTTGTGCTCATGTGTAGGTGTGGTGGAATGTCGAAAATTTGTCCTCCAGTTTCTCCCGCTTTGAAATTCAGCTAACAACTTACAGCCCTTCTTACAATGAGCAAGCTGCCTAACAAACCACCTGTTAATCCAAAATCATCCCTACGTGGTCGTACAACACCTCGTTCAAGTAAACAAATCGAAGAGAATGGAGAAGACCATTCACCATCTGGTTTTTTAAAGTATTTGAAAAACTCTAGACAAAAGGACGAAGATGAAATCAGTAGAACATCGAAAAACTTGTCGCGAATCAGTTTTCGAGAAGAAGAATTAAATACGTCGTTACCTACTTCGCCATCGAATATATCAACTAGTTCTTCGGCATCGAATAGGATACGGCATGACTACTTGGATGAAGAGTATTTAGATAATCCATCACCAAGAGAATACAACAATTCGCCTCGAGATTCGACACTTTCATTCACTTCACAAGAGGGCGGAAGTGTTACTGATGGAATCAAATCAAAACTAGGCAGCTTGAAACAACAATTAAAGGATAAAACAAACGAAGTGAACGAGTTACAGAAAAAAGTACAAGATCTACGTGCATCACGAGCAAAGATTGTTCAAGATAGTGAGGAAAAATTGCAACAAACTTTGAAGAAAAAGGATAAAGATTTTCGACAATCAATGGAACAACAATTCGATACACTACAAAAGAGCCTAAAAGACAAGGAAGAATTGAACAAAAAATGTTTAGACTTGGCAGAACAAATCAAAAACATGGATACAAAATGGCAGAAGACAGTTGATAACATTGAAGAGAAACACAAAAATACGATAAAAAATAGTAAATCAACATGGGAGGCAGGTGAGAAAGTTCGTCGTGACAAGTGGAAAGAAGAACAAATGAAACAAATGAAAGAGAAAATATACAAGGATATGGAACCAGAGATACAAAAAATGTTACTGACGCATAAACAAGAACGAGGGAACATTGAATCTAAATACACTGATGCTATGAGAAATCAAAAGAATGAACTATTACGACAACACGAGATTGAAATGGCACAAGTAAAAGAACGATTAAACAAGGACAAAGAATTGGAAATCGAAAGAGCGAGAAGTGATATTCGAATGGAATTAGCAGGAGTTACACAACGTTCACAGAAAGAAATTGACGATTTGAAGAATCGACATAACGACTTGTTACGAATCGAAAGAGATCGAACAGAAAAGTTGTTAAACGAAGAACAGCGAAGGTATCAAGAGAATCTGTCAGCAATGAAAAGTCAAGAACAGGAGCAACAGCGTATCCTAAGAGAAGAGATAGAACGAATAAAAGAACAACTACAACGGCAACATACTCAAACTACTGAAACCAATCGACTGAAATGGGAGTTAGAGAAAGAACAATGGCAACAGAGTTATATCAAAAAGAAGGAAGAAGAGTTAAAAGTACAACAAGGAAAGATTGTTGAAAAAGCGAATAAACAATTGGACCAACAGATTGAAATGATTGTGAACAAGTTACAAGAAGAGTTTTACGAGTCGAAAAAGCAGACACAAAGTGATCATGCGAAAAAGATGGAAACATTGCAAAATTCATTCGAGGAAGAAAAAACAAGATTGAATGGACAGATTGCAGGTTACAAAGAAAAGTATATGAACTTGAGCAAAACAAATCAGACGTTAGAGCGAGCCAAGAAGCAAATTGAAAATCAATTGGAAGACTATGAGAAACAAATACAACAAAAATCTTCAGCATTGTTAGATGCAAAAGAAAAATTGACAAAAGAGTCCAAAGTACACGAAGATGTAATCGATCAGATTCGATTAGAATCAAAAGAAGAGCGAGTAGAGTTGCTAGAGAAATTACGAGTACTAGAAGATGAAAGAGATGAGTTGCAACAGCAACTCGACGAGTCAATGCGTGCTCATGATTCTGAGCTGGCAGAGGTACATGCCAAACACAATGAAGAACTAGAGATTATCGAAGAAGAGACAAGAAAGACAATAGAGAAGAAAGACAATCGCATTGCAGAGCTCAGTGAAAAGGTTAGGCTAGCTGAGCGAAGAATTGCACAGATGGAGCAAGAGATACGAAACGCCGTTGACGATGACGAAGACTAAAGAAATGTACTCTACAGTGAGTCTTCTATTATTGGACCGAGCTAAATCTCATGGTCCCTGTACTTTTTAGCAATAAACAGTTGCATAACGGCTAGTAACGTTGTTCCTATGCTCAACTCAATAGAGCCGTTACACGAGTTGTAAATAAGTTTACCGAGGTTGAAAATTTTCACGAACTATTTCCCAAACAAAAGATGCTCGACGCCAACATGTCCACCACGTACAATGGAAATATTCAACTCATTCTCGGCCCTATGTTTGCCGGTAAATCTACCGAGCTTCTACGTCGTATAAAGCGATACCAAATTGCAAAGAAGCGATGCCTACTCATTAAATACGTACATGACGATAGATACAGCAAGGAGTGCATCTCCACACACGATAAGTACGTTTTATTTTTAACACGAATATTAACATAAAAAAGACAAACTGTTGTTGCAGTACCAACTGATAGATTAGAAAAAGTAGGAGACATGATATTTGATTATGACGTTATTGGAGTTGATGAGGGTCAGTTCTTCCCAGACTTGGTAGATTTTTGCGAATCTGCTGCTAATGCTGGAAAAGTAGTGATAGTTAGTGCACTAGATGGTACTTTCCAAAGAAAACCATTCGGTACTGTTTGTGATCTCATCCCACTATGTGAAAGTGTTGTCAAACTCAACGCTGTATGCATGCAGTGCAGCCATGATGGTGCATTCTCTAAGCGTATCACAAACGATACAGCCACTGAAGTAATTGGTGGTTCTGACATGTACATAGCAGCATGTCGTAGATGCTACATGAATAACAATGCACATGTAGGAGAAGAAGCACCTGTCAAAGAAAGCCCAAACTCTAAGAAGGTTAGACAAACAGGTGGTATGGGAACTGGATTCTCACCACAAAAGATTCGTTTTGTTAACCAATTCATGTTCTAATTGTATATATAAACTTTATTTGATTGTAGCAACATGTTATGCATACTTCTTTTCACCACCAACATAATGGAAACAGATTTTGTTCAAGCCACAAGTATTGTCCCATGGATTAACACTACCACCAGCTAAGACAATAGCTTTTGAAAGAACATGATTGTTTGGTTTCTTGTTGATCAAATCATATACTAATGGTTCGTTTTCGATAACACCTCGGTGAACGTTCCAGTTTGCGTCGCAGTATTTACTATCCTTTTTGAATACAACGTAGCCACTAGTTCTAATATCGTCAATTCCAACACGAATCTCGCACGGTACTTCAGAAACGAAATTGTATGAGATAATTACTCCTCTCGCACTAAGTCCAAGGCAGTTGTCTTTAAAGTTCACACTGATGTTCGTTACGCTCTCTGGAATGATATCGAGCAGAGACGAATTTAATACTTTGGGAGTATCTCTACACGTACATTTGACGTAGAACAATAATTTTCTTCTCAAAAGACGATTTGCGATAGTTTCCCAATTTTCTTCTTTGCAGTTTACTTGGAGATCAGATTTGTATTCTGGGGCGTTCACAACCACGCTCAAACAAGTTGTTTTTTGCATTTCTTGTAAGCAGGTCAACAATGCTACGAGCTTGTGTTAACAGACGTTTGTTCTTCGCGTGCAAATCGATAAGATACTCACAAAACGTAGTAGACGCACAAAAGCAGCCTATACTACAAAGCGACAAAATTGATTATAATTCTAAAGCATTCGAAGAGTACAGCAAGACATATTACCCTGCAAAGAATGCTATTGCGAACAAAGATTATCACACGGCACTAGACATTTACAAACAAAAGTCAGTATGGGAGAGAAACGAAAAACACTCTGAAGATATCGTTATCGAACTAGTAAAAGCAGAACGTTTCAAAGATGTAGAAGAATTAGCACTGACATTACAAGAGAGCAACGCTAGAATCAACAAAGTACAACAAGGATATATTATTCACGGTATGGCACGACGCAATCTCGATACAGCACGTAAATTCTTCGACAAGTTACACAAACAGTACATTAACACATATAATACGATTATTCGAGCCTATGTCACGCATAACAATCCAGAAAATCTAAAACTAGGGTTTGATCTGTTACGCAGACAATACCAAGAGTACCAAAAAACTCGTCCACAACTGGTGGAACGATTATATTTTTGGTATGCTCAACGCGGAGATTGGTCACAAGCAGCACAAGTTGTACTATTCGGAGAACAAAATAACATTGCTTGGAAAGAGTATTCGAAATATACTGTTTCTACACCAGATCAATACAACTTTAGAAACATAGTAGGACAGTTTGTACAAGATCAAGTACCATGGAATCAACTTGTACAAGTAATACAGTTCATGATGCAGAGGAGTTTATTCCAATTTGAAAAAGAGTACATTGTTAAAAAGTACATTGAGCATGGGCAGTTGGATACTCTTGGAGAGTTTTTATCAAGTATGGAAAAAACATTTAACGTTTGTGAAATGTTAATGGAAGAATACATCAAGAGGGGAGATTTGGAACAACAAAAAGAATTGTTAAAAAAGATGAAAGAAGAAGGTATTGCTAGAAAAGCAACTGGTGATCCAGAGAGAAGACCAATAACAACAGAAATTATGAAACAAACAGAAGATGGATTTGATTTGTTTAAACCAGTGGAAGACGAAGAGACGATTGTAGAGGCTGTACCAGAAGGGGAACAAGTATTACCTGAAGAATTGAGTGAGAATGAAGGTGAGACAACAAGTCAAATGGAAGATTTGAAAGATGAAGAATTAGCTCTAAAACTATTACTAGCAGTAGAAATAGATCCAACCGTAGGTTCGATACGTGGAACAAAAGCCTGGTCAAAAGAGAAATTAGACAAAGCATTTGAAATGTTACAGAAATTGTCAGAAACAAATCCACATCGAAACTGGACAAGAAAACAATTCAACTTTTTCGTAACAGAAGCAGGAAAGATGGCAAAGAAGAAATAAAAACTCTTGAGATAATTACAAAAGATTACGAGTTGACTCGTCAAATCTCTGCCTAATTGAAGAGCTCGCAAACATGTCACACAGCAAAGAAGAGTCTGAAGATGCTCGGAAAGAAAGAGAACATAAGGAACGTATACGAAAGATTCTGGTTCGTGATGAAGAGAACTTTCCTATGACGAGAGGCTGCAAAAACAAAAATCCATTTTTTACGTCTGATGAAGAGCATAGAATGGATACTCACGAACACCATCACGTTAGCTGTGAGTATCTTCATCCCAACCATACATGTGCTTCATTTGCCGGTTCACTTTGGTTCAAAGTTTTACCAGGTGCATTTTTAATGTACGCTCCTATACATTTGATACCAGTACTAGTGTACAAACGAAAGTTGTTATTCAAAGACCCGTTATCAGTTATTACAGGCTTTATGAAGAACGCAACCCGATCGGCATTATTTTTAGCAGTCTTTAATTCAATTATGGTCGCTGTCATGTGTATGTTGCTGTTTGTACGACTAACAGTTGAATAGGTATCTCTGGTCGTATTCGTCAGCGTCACGGTGTATTTAATGTATTCTTGTCGGGCTTCTTGGCAGGCTCATCGTTGTTCTTTGAACCAAAAGGTAGAAGAGCAGAAATAGCAATCTATAGTGTCGTTGAGGTCGGCGAAGCAGTTAAGAGTCACATCTTGGAAAAGAAAATACTTTCCGAACAAAAACTAAACAGAGGACTCTTGTTGATGTTTGCATTTTCGATGGGATCGTTAATGTACATGTTTGAGCACAAACCCAAGTTGCTAAAATCATCTATTGCCGGACTTATTAGACAGATAGTTGGTGTTAATTAAATATTTATACATTATTTTTATCTTGCTCAGATACATTCCAAGCGTCTACTGGCTCTAGTTCTGTTTCTTTTTCTATCTTTTGTACAAGTGTTGGTTGTTCGGATTCGGATTTGTCCATAGGTACAACTTTTTCATCATTTGTTCCTTCCTCTCCCACATACCAACCCTGTTTCTCTAGTATGGGTCCAAATACTCTGAAAAATGCTGGAAATCTGATTCTCAATCTATCTACTAACCGCATCATTCTAGTCTTTTTCGGAGGTGGTCTAGGTTTTTGTTTCACCTTCTTATGCACCCTCTTTTTCGCAAGGACAAACACGATTGATGCACTAGATCGACCAGATTTTGCAGATCCTTTATAGTATATGTACATTAGTAGTTTATGCGGATGGTATACTTCTGTTCGTCGTTCCTTTAAAATGGGTTGTATTTGATCTAAATATTGTACAATTAAAGGTGATATCTTCCTCTGAAATGCTTTCATTACGATTGCCTCGAAAATCGCTCCAGGCACGATGGGTGCTAAACCGAACAGCATCCAATATGGATTGCTTACAGTCAACAGAATTGTAGCTGTTACTACCATCCCCATCATCAAGTACGTAATCGTGAAAAACGGCCGATAGCCTTCTACTATTTTTCTTCGCTCGAGTACTTTACATAGGTTATCCGGTACTAGCTCTTTTAACTTTAGCATATCTTCGTCTATTTGTTCTGTCGGTATTAGGTTCGAAAATCGCTCGTCATATAGTGGAGTGAATTCTTTGGTAATCAAATTGAGACAAGTAATGAATGGTTGTTGAGTTGGTGCATCCACCACTTGCATTTTCTGTAGTGGCTTCAGCGAGTAGGTCAACTCACAGTTTGTGACAAAGTTATTGGTTTATTACTCTTCTAATTGAGTAAACAAGTTCCTTGCACCCTTGTCTTCTTGCTGCATCATGTAGAGGTATCTCTAACGCTCTTGCGAGTGCAGATCCATTCTCGTTGATCGTTATTAATCGATACAAGGTTAGTAATAGCTTCTGAGCAATAGTAATCTTTTTCTCCTTGTTCACTGCTTCACCAATAACAGGTATCAATTGTAACATGTACTCGTTTGGATACAGTGACAAGTTTGCAGCAAGAGCAGCGTATGCATCTCTTAAACCTTCATTCTCATGTATAATATTAACTGGTAGTACTTGTCGTTCCAATAACAACTTGGCACCATCATTGACAGCACTTACATTACACATGATACGCACAATTTGTGTTAACTGAGGTACTTGATCAGTATTCATATCTAGTATATCATAAAGTAGAGAATCTGTATCGTTCACTTGTGATTGCGCATGTACGGGATCACTAGTCAATACTCTATAGATATCTAGTATGGTACTACCATGCGTACTATCACCTACTTGTTTCATCAATCGTTCTATTCATATTAGTACCAGAAATAATTCATACTCAAAATTATAAAAGAATCTTGATCTATAGTTTGTAACTTTTCCATATCTTGTGCCTGTAGTACTGCTTTTAACATGTTAATTTTCAAATGACCATGTTGATAGGTATACAAATCTTTTGTATCGATATATTCTTCTGGTTCATCATGGTTTTGTTCCAATAGTCGTATCACTTGATCTATTTGTCCTTGTGTTTGTGGCGCTCTAGATCCTCTTGGATTAATTCTACAATCATGAACTGCTTGTACACGTTTTAAACATTCTTCTGCAGTGAATGGATACAATTTACCAAGTAAAATACTACAAATAGTTCCTGTTCGACCATGTCCACCCCAACAGTGAATTAAAATATTTTCTCCACGTTTGTATCGTTCTACTAGATCATTGGTAAAGTTATCGACATCGATATCGTCTGCGAAATAGTTATCTGGTATTTCAAAGTTGATAAAATCCAAGTGTTGTTCTAGTACCATATTTTTGAATTCGTTTTCGATATCTACCTGGTAGTTGTGGAAACGTGTCAATTCTGATTTTTGTTGCAAGCATACAAAGGTACGAATACCACCAGTTAGTAGCTGACGAGCTTTTAGTAGCGCTTTTACACTTTGTTGGTCACTAGGGTAAGCGCTCATGAGAATACGACCTGGAATAAGCCAATTCGAAGTATCTGTTGGTCCTTCATGAATTTGAACAAATTCCGCACCAAGATCTGATTCTATCACAGTTAGTTTGCAGATTAAACTCATACTTGAGAATCGTGTTGATATTGGACTAGAAAGTACAATTTTAGGTAGAGTTGCGAGTGGAGTTGGTTCGGGTGTATTTGACATGGTATGCTTGGCGAACTTTGGTTGTTCAAAATTACAATGCTCGTTCATGTTCTGTTCCAGACAACACGAGAGACTTTTGCGGTACCCTTTGACGACAAATTCACAGTTGGAGATGTTAAATTGATTATAGCCGAGAAGACAAACAGAAAGCTCAACAATTCAATCAGAATAACGTTCAGTGGTGATTTTATTGACGAAGAATTATTTGTTCCACTACATTTATCTAACAATGATATTATACCACCATATTCGAAATTTTTACTGTCGGTAGATGGAGTATTAACTTCAATACTACGCGTGTATCGTAACACATCGACGCTATGCTCGCACAACATCAACGACAATAGTGTAATATTCGCACTAGTTCAACAAACTACCTGTAATATACCTATTGAACTGCCTAATGGCAGTGTACAATATTTTCATGTGAATCCAAACGGCACACTAGGCATGTTAAAGACAATGTTACACGACTACTTGATACACCAACAAAGAGTAAAAGAATATGCTGTTACACTGACAACACATTGCGACAAACCATTAGTTTTAGGAAAACGAAAGAATGAAATTGACGAACAACCAAAAAAAAAAGTAAAAAACACCTACTAGTATTTACACAGATTGTTCTTCTATTGCCATTCGAATTGGATCTTTTTCGTACCCTTCATCAAATCGAAGCTGTTTCGCACCTTCATTTTCAAGTCTTGCATTTTTCTCTCGTGTTGTCCGCTCAATATTGGTTTGTATCGCTACTGCACGACTCTCAGGTCTGTCTGGCAACGGTGAATAAGCATAAGGGTCGTCTTCGTCTTCATCTTCTGCTGTATGATTAAGTGCAATCGTGAAATTTGCTGTATCATCGTATGTGTCTTCATAATTTGGTGATTGTGCATGCATAACAACGTTAACAGGTTCATCTTCTTCATCGTCAAAGTTTTTTCTTCGAATGTATGGAATGTAATAACACTTGTAGCCTGTAATACCAGCGACAACACTGGCACCAATAACTCCAGCTAACACTACTAACTCCATGTTTTGTGGGCTTTCTGACGTTGACAACAATTACATGTTACAAGCAATGCAAGATTAGCGTAGTGACCTGGCCAGCAAGGCTCCGAATCTTCGCTTTCTTGAATATATTAATTTAGCTGTATAACATATTTTTGCACAAATATCCGGTGTATTTTTGGCTCAGATCATAGAAGATCTTGGTTTAAATAAAAGATTTTCGTGATGCAAAAACCAACAAAACATGAAACAACAATTGTATCTCGCTACTCTATTGTCACTAGCAGTCATTTGCTTGGCACAAAACTATCAGTTGAACGCTGACGTTACATTTTCGATCACAGAAAACAATCAAGTCGCACATTCTGGATCAGTCAAGCTATCGGCGCAAGGCCCACCGATAACTACGGGTGGAGACTACACTGGAAAAGCTACATTCACGATTGACAATCAAGCCGCACAAGATTTCAGCGGTCAATTCTCAATCTTGTCCGACAAGGTCACATACTATAGTGCAGACGCTATGCAAGTAGCCATCTATTCTACTGTTAGAAGTATCATCGATAGCGATCAAGTATTGAAGACGGTCGTAAATGATGGAGAGAATCAAGAACTATTCCAAGGTCTAATTTCTAGATTCGCCGCTTTCCCAGTTAACGTCACTGTTACCTATGCCGAACTCCAACAAGTAGCATCTTTTCTCCAATTGGACATCAAGTTTGTCAGTGCAAGCGAGATTACCATCCAAACACCAACATACAAGAACGTTTCTGCATTTATTAGAATAGTATATACTCAAGAACCAATTACTAGTGCAACAACAGGTGCTCCAGGAGATAACATATCAGGAGATAACAACGCACGTGCTAGTGGCGCAACCGCTATTACTTTGAGTGGTGTAGCATTGGCTGCAGCACTCTCTGCTTTCCTATAAACATATTTATTTTTCACATAGTACAGTTATTATTCTCCCTGAACGAGCTAATCTTGATACTAGAGCAGCTGCAAGATTCGCATCTGCTCCATGTACATGTAACTTGTTCATACTGGGCATTTGTGATACCATGTCAAAGAAATGACTGCTCATGACACTTGTATACGATACGTTTAGCTCCACAAGTTGATCTAATACTCGTAGTGAATCTACATTGGTAACATTTGAACAATACATGATTGATAATTTTCTCATTCTTGGACAATTGTTTGCAATCGAGTTTATCAACTTGTCACCTACGTCGCATCGATATAAATCTATTTCTTCTAGTAGTGGCGTACCCACTAGAAACTGATTCAGTGGTGCTAGTAGTTTCTTGTCAGCCTCTCTCATGATGAGTGACACTAATCGAGACCACATACAAAGCTCAAACAAACCTTCATTCAAGTAAGAGTACGACATGTTCAGTTTCGTTATATTTTGCAATGGTAATAGTTCATTAGGATCCTCTAACAATCTACAATGACCAATGTTCAGTTCTGTCAAACTAGTATGATACAATCTTGCTATACTTGTATCGTTGACGTCAAGTACTTGTAGATGGCTCAAGTCTGATAGCATTGATAAATCATTCAAGTGAGGACAATTTGACAATCGTAGTGTTCTTAATTGTACTAGTTTGTTAATAGGTGAAAAATCTTGAACATTTTTCATTCCACACATGTCCAAACTAGTTAAACTCTGTAGCTCTTCTATATGAGGGTACGATACATAGTGACATCTAGAAAGTTTCAATTCTTTCAATGATGAAAATTTTGAAATGTGTTCTTTTAAAATGGTATCAGTAACTGCGTATGAACCTGATACATCCAAGTATAATAGTTTGTTACGTATATCATCACTTGAAGAGAGTATTCCAAACCCGATAGGTGTAATTGTGTTACATTCTGGTAAGGAGAGTCGAACGAGTTCACATGAAAATTTGTTTTCCGTAAAAGCATCAACATACTGAAAGTACGACTTGTTAATATCTTCTCTTGTGATTAGATAGTTGATGACTGTATCATTGATGAGAGAATGTAAATTCTCATCCATTGATGCTCCAAACACATCAAAACGAGTCAAGTACGTTGCGAATTTCGCTACACGATGTAATAACATTCTCCTCTTTCGTACATTTTGTATATAGTCTGGTGATTGTGTTTGATTGTACAAATAGTCTGCACGTATGACAAACTCTTGCAAACAAAACCAAACATT
>JAESGV010000783.1_pt1 | contig 13695 bp, 15 predicted proteins | sample 9269781 | NCBI WGS metagenome assembly JAESGV01 (sample SAMN15741586, study PRJNA653496) | algae metagenome | isolation source: Tildeniella torsiva UHER 1998/13D and co-occurring heterotrophs from... | place: Slovakia: Slovak Paradise National Park, Hrabusice, Kosice Region | collected 2000-01-01 | reverse complement strand
AACTTGGTGTCATGCAGTGAATAACCTTTTCTTTGGAGTATCAAATCTCGCGCATTCGTTTGTGGGTCAGTGTAAGTTAGTTTGTAACTCGTCATTCTGCCTTCTTTCGCAAATATTATTCCATCGTTGATGTTTACACCCATGTCTGCTAACTGTTTTAATTGTGGCTCCATAAATTCTTTATCTTTTTCTCCGACTTTTGAAATAATAGAAACATCTGGCTTTGAGGTCGCTGCGAATGTTGCAACAGCTTTTGAACCAAAAGTAACTGAACCACCAAGTGAATGCTTTTCAGTTGTACTTCCAAAAGTTAGAATTGTGTCCTGTACGAAATTGCCTATGAACACAGCTGAAAACATGTTTTTAAAATTGTTTTAGTTTACCATGTTACAACAATAACCTTAGGAAACCTTCTAAGTAGGTTTATAAATGGGGCTCCACTTATTTTAACACCCCCGACCCACTTTCCAAGTGAATGCTCGTTTTACATCTGGCTGTAATGAAGCTAACAGCGACATTACAAGGTACAGTACGTAAAATAGAATCAAAAATACACCATATACTTTTCTTGATCTAAACTTGCACACTGGTACCACAATGAGCGACATGATCAATGAAACAAGTAAAAAGATGAACGATACGGATACTACACCATCAGGCTTCACAGCAAAGCATAACCCTGGTACTACCTTGGGAATAAATCTGGAGAATGTGATGGCAATGCCCAATCCTAACAATAAATTCAACATAGGGCCACCAAAGATGGCACCGACAGCCTGAACGTGTTAGAAAATATATTTCGAACATACCATCGATGGATATCCTTGTCTGGCAACTACTACATCACTGATCATATCACCTAGTGAGTTACCCCACGATAAAACTGTTACAGCAAGTACAGCCTTGTCAATTCCCCATGCTTCGCCCAATGCAGACAAAACATTTACCAATTGAGTAGCAATCAAGTAGATCCATACAATGGACATACCAAATGCAATCAGCACCAGTAATGGTTGGTAAATTGGTGGCTTACTGTTCGATGTTGTTACAAGAATAACAATTGAGAACAATACACCAATTAACATTAAAAGTACAGCCATAGGGAACACTCCTCCAATCATGTAGGTGATATCTAACCATTAATAAAACAATTTCAAACATACAGCCAGTAGCAAGTAATACCAAAACAGGTGCAAAAATTGGAATTAAAACAGTAAACCAACGATTCCATTCGGTCTCGTCAGCCTTTGGAATAGTTAAATTTCTCACTAACGCAGTGTACCACTCTATTACAAAGAATGATATTTTCTCATACCACTTGCGTTCACGCCAATCAGTCAAATCACACCACTTGTCATACACTTTCATAAACCATCTATTATCTTCTACAATTTCTTGTGGTTCTTCATCTTCTACGCTATTTTCTTGATCAAAATATCCCTTGATCATAAGTGTTGGTTTCTCCTCTCCACGTTGAACAACACCAACTTTTGGAATGTAATACTGTGTAGCACCTCTAGTGAGTAACTTTTCTGATCGCTCCTCTTTTACTTGTTTGGTTGCAGCTAACGCTCCAAATACACTTGGAATCTCATTTCCTGGAACGAAGAATTTGTGTTGTTTGGTCCATCCAATCCACTGTTCCGCTTCATCGTCATCGGATATGGAATCCAAATCGGTTTCGATTTGTTTTGCATCAGAGATCAACTCTTGTTCGATATTTTCACTATTTATGATTTCACTTTGATCATTATCGAGTAACGATTCTTGTAGATCCGTTTGGTAAATACTTGGTTTTCTCAAGTTTCGAGTCGATTTCATTATTTCTTTCTCTTCTGCGATTTTTGCTGCTTCTTTGCGTAATCGTCTTCTTTTTAACGCTTGGTTTATAATACGTCCTACAATCACGACAACAACGTATATCACGTACAATATGAGCAAGATTATACTTTCATAAATTCTTGCTTTGTTGTCCATGAACAAATAAAACGAATAACCGACTGATATCAAGTAGAATCCAACATCGCGCAAGTATGGTCTTCGGGTAACTTTTACATCTGCTGCCAACGTGACAATTCCAAACACAAAAGTGGTTACAAACACACCTATGCATGTTAACTATTAAACTTTGAAACGAACCTCCACCGATAGGTGCACCGAAACCAATCTCTGCACTACCCTTAAAAACACCAATGATAATTGTTGAGAGATCGGGAGCACCATTTCCCAGAGCTAATAGTGTAACTCCAGCAACATTGGGACTCAATCGAAGATAATCGGACATTTTGATAAGTGCAGGTGAAAAGTATGCTTCTGCAGTGTTACCAAGCATGTAAAATAGCAATAAAATATAGAATATCTTTTGTGTTAAATAATTGTACGAAAAGACTTACTGCTAAAATATAAAACAGCCATTGGATGTTTAAAAACTCACACCACTGTAGTTTGACGTAAACATTCTCACTACATGCTGTTGTATTCTGGATATAGGCGCATCGGCTGTACCACTCTTGTTTTCGTATATTACACCCGTCATCGTCATCGTCATCTGTGTTATTCGATGGGTCCGTACCATTTGACTGCAGTATACGATACGGCAGGTACAATTCGTCAAAACTTTGAGTACCAAGATACGGTGAAACATTCTGCTCGTGTTTTGGTGTTGAATAAACTAGATACACAAACACTATGGTTGCTAGAATTACAAGTGATTTGGTGAGGTTCCATGTGTGATGTTTCTTGCGTCGCAGGTCAGCAGGTATCAACGACACCATGTTGTTTGTCACCTAATCTGTACAAGTTCCAACTCGTTACAAATGTATTAGCGCAAAAGGTCGTTTAACAGCTGTTACTCCTATAGTTGACGACAAAGATTAGTAGAATCTTGATACACAGTGGCTAGAAGTTCTTCTGTCAAACAAATTAGCTAAAAGATAATCCAGCTACGTAATTGGTCACTTCGTTGCTCAACTTAAGTGTTATTCAGCCAACAAGGGACATACAGCTGAAATAGAATTCGTTTGTCAACAATGAGGTTCATCTACACAGTCATTACTTTGATTTTGTTTTGTTCAGCGATACACGCTTACACTGACGCGCAGATAGACAACAAAATCAGTAACTTAAATAACAAAATAGCAGATGTTAATGCACAAGTTACCGCATTGAACTCTCAATTAGCCGCTGCTAATTCATTAATAGAATCTCTCAAAACAAGAATTGCGAATCCTGACATACAGGTTATCACAGCAGCAAGTATGGGCTTCGCTCTTTGCCCAGCAGGATACAAACTTCTATCTTGTTATGTTGGAGGAGATAATGGCAAGTCGATAAGTGTTCCTGTCACCGGCGTGGCAGGCCCGTATCCTTTTACAGTCTTGACGCCAAGTTTCACTCAGAGACTTTGGTATGTAACTGCTGATACAAGCAACCCAATGTATCATATATGTAGATGCTTTTCATTGGGAGAATCCAATCCGTCGAACGCGTTTACCAACAAATGTACAGCAACATGCATGAAGATATAAACATATTATTTTTTAAGCTTGTTGTAAGTAAACTTGAGAAAGGTGATATGCTTCGAATTGAGCTCTCCATAAACTACAGTACAAATCAACATGACAACGACCAACGAAAGAGACCGAATACGCAACATCTCAGTTATCGCTCATGTAGACCACGGCAAATCTACGCTCACTGACTCTCTTGTCGCAGGCGCCGGAATCATTAGCATGGAACAAGTAGGAAAACGTAGATTCACCGACAATCGTAAAGACGAAATAGAAAAAGGTATGACTGAAATAATATTTCTAACTTGTAGGCATTACCATCAAGTCTACCGCAATTACTCTACCATACCAACACAATGGTTCTCAATTTATAATCAACTTGATTGATTCTCCAGGTCACGTTGATTTTAGTTCTGAAGTAACTGCAGCTCTTCGCGTAACAGATGGCGCTTTGGTTGTTGTTGATTCTGTAGAGGGCTGTAGAGCACAAACAGAAACAGTACTTCGACAAGCACTACAAGAACGAATTAAACCAGTACTAATGGTCAACAAACTTGACCGATGTATTGTCGAAGTTCAATACTCTCCAGAAGAATGTTACAAGAACTTGGTACAAATTATCGAATCGGCAAACGTTATCATTTCAAATTATCATGACGAAGAAATCGAGAGCAGACAAGTCGATCCAGTCGCCGGAACAGTTGCTTTTGGTTCTGGAAAAATGGGTTGGGCCTTCACGCTCTTACGATTTGCAAGAATCTATGCCGCCAAGTTCAACACATCTGCCGAAAAGCTCGTCAAGAAACTTTGGGGTGATCATTACTATTGTCCAGTGGCGCGTAAGTGGCAAAAAACACCAGTTTCTCAAGCAAACGGAAAAACTCTACAACGTGGTTTCTGTGAGTTTGTACTTGAACCCATCTACAAAATCTTTAATGAATTTTCAACAAGTGAAGAAGGAACGCTCTCTAACGACTTGTGGAACATGATTGAAAAGTTGGGTGTCACTTTGACTAGCGAAGAACGTAATCGAGAAAACAAAGAAGTTCACCGGGTAGTGATGCAAAAATTCTTACCTGCAGCAGAAACACTTGTAGAAGTTATCGTAACACATTTACCTTCACCAGTAGTTGCACAGAAATATCGATATCATTTATTGTATACTGGTCCAGTAGATGATAAATACGCACAAGCGATCGCAAATTGTGATCCTAATGGACCGCTCATGGTATTCATTTCCAAAATGGTGCCAACTGCAAATGGTGGTAGATTTGTCGCTTTTGGAAGAGTGTTCTCTGGTACACTTACGCAAGGTCAAAAAGTACGTATTTTGGGTCCAGAGTACGTAGCAGGAAGTCAAAAAGATGTCTATCATGCCAATATCACAAGAGCAACTATCATGATGGGTCGTAACATTGAAGCTGTGAACGAATGCAGCGCTGGAGATGTTATCGGATTAGGTGGTGTCGACAAGTACATTGTCAAGACATGTACACTCACTGATGAGGGTAAAATTGACGCTGCTCCAATTCGTAACATGAAATACAGTGTTAGTGCTGTTGTTCAAGTTGCTGTTGAAGCAGTGAACCCATCTGATATTGGTAAACTCGTCGAAGGTCTCAAGAGACTCGCCAAAGCCGATAGTTTGGTTCAAGTATCAAGTAACGAGAGTGGACAACATATTGTCTCCGGAGCAGGTGAGCTCCATCTTGAAATTTGTTTGAATGACCTGGAAAACGAACATTGTAAAGGTATCAAGATCAAGCGATCCAAGCCAGTTGTTTCTTTCACAGAAACAGTAACATCCAAATCTGATGCATGTCTAGCAAAAAGCGCCAACAAGTTAAATAGAATCTACATCACTGCTGAACCACTTTCTGAAGATTTAACGCAAGATCTCGAAAATGGAGTATTCTCCATGAACGATGATGTTAAAACACGTTCCAAAATTCTTGTTGAAAAACACGACTGGTCTGTTGATGAAACTAGAAAAGTTTGGGCAGTAGGTCCAGGTGAAACTACAGGTAGTAACATACTTGTTGATTGCACAAAGGGTGTTGACTACTTGAATGATGTTCATGATTACATTGTTGATGCGTTTCAACTTGCTACTCGTAACAGTGTTCTTGCTGAAGAGCCAATGAGAGGTGTAAGATTCAACATTGTCGACATCACGTTGCATACTGATTCTTCTCATCGTGGTGGTCGTCAAATCACGCCAATGGCAAGAAAAGCATTTTACGCTAGCGCTTTGAGTGCAGGACCACGATTAGTAGAACCAGTGTATTCTGTAGAGATCCAAACACATGAAAGTGTTATGGGTGGTATCTACTCTGTCATTAACAAGAGACGTGGTCAAATTCTTGGAACAGAACAGAACGCAAACACGCCAATCTACTCTGTAAAGTCTACAGTACCCGTACTTGAAAGTTTTGGTCTTACAGAAGAGTTGAGAGGAGCAACAGGAGGACAAGCGTTCCCACAAATGGCATTTGATCACTGGTCGATTATTCAAAACGATCCACTTGAAGAAGGAAGCAAATCAAATGATCTAGTTACTGGCATACGTACAAGAAAAGGACTCAAAGCTTCTGTTCCCATTTTGAGTGATTACCTTGATAGATTATAAATCTTTAATACAAATTCAAGTACAAAGTGTATCTATCCAATGCAGTACCAACAAATATGTTACCATCTCTTTCTGTAGTAAGTGTACCCATGAGCTTGCTTGAAGCATAGTAACGTGCACCTGTAATGAGTACTGATCCACATGCTCTAAATATACCAATCTTTTGTACTTCTCGTGTACCACTGCTCGTTGGTCTTCTGCACATTAAGTAATTCCAACAGGTGATAATCCTCCAGGTGCTACAAACGAGATCATTCTTGAAGGTTGCGTAGCTGTAGCAGGGAACAGTAACGCTACACCATTCTTTAGCGTGTTTGCTAGGATTGGTGTAGTAACATATTGTGATAATGAAACTGGTTCACTGCTAGTATCTAACACAATCTGCGTAGCGTAATCACCAACGACACCAACTACTTTCATTACATATTCTCTTTTCGTGTTCTGATATCCAAAATAGATTTGTGATCCTGCAACTACAACTTGTACATTTGGTGTATTTGATAAATCACTTGCAATAAGTGTATTGTAGCAACTTGGAATTTGTAGTTGAGGTGACAACCTAAATCTTGTCGCACACGCAGTCAACCTGTTCTCAATCGCAATATACGATACAAATGACGGCGACTCGAGTGATCTAGCAATTTGACCTTGATTAATAAATACGGATTGTGGTATTACTGATGCAATCACGTTTGTAAAACTTGAAGTAAAGCTTATCGAGTGCACAAATACATCATAATAGTATAATGTAATTTTGTTTCCGCTTTCGATCGCGTACAACAAGTCAATTTTCGATTTGTGGTTTGATGAAATCATTCCACAGCCTGTGGTGGTGCAACCATAGATTGTTGTAGAATCTCTTTCTTGTACTGCTACAATGGTGGTTTTTCCAATGTAATCAACTCCTCTGGTAGTCCTAATGGCGGTTGTATTATAACCATTTGTTGCAATCTTTACTTGATTGCTGAAAGTTGCTGCGAAAAAGAATCCAACATTAAAATAGACTCCATACACTGCGCCATCGGTAGCGCCGAATATTAAGAAATAATTATCAGATTCTAGTGGAACTATTTCGTGTATGCGGGAAACACTGACGCCAGGTACGTTCATAGTGTAGGTGCTATCTTTTGTTTTGGTTGCTCGTATTTCAATGGTGCTTACTTCGATGCCACTTCCTTCAACTCGCGCTACAAGTAGCGAACCTCTATGTGGTGCGGTTTTGGTTTGTGCGTCAACGGTCCATGCTTGAGAATAATCAATGGTTTTGTTCTCACTCATGGCACTACCGAAACCTGCTGAAACGATGCTCCAAGTTTTTTGTTCTGCAATACCCGCGAACGGATGGTATGAAACGACTATTGGATTTGTATCATCGACAGAGGGAAGGTCACCATCGATATATGTCGTAGTGCTAAGCGTGGATTGCTCAGTCTTGTTCTTTGGAAGAGCAACAATTGCCAGTGTGAGTGCCGTTACTGCGATAATAGCAATAATTGTGTGGAAAATAAAGCAAAAGCGGAGCAACAACCTTTTCGCACTGTGTTATTTGCTTTTGGAGGTACGTGCTGTGCTTGCTCGACTACATGCTCTACCGTTGGTTGTACTAGAGAAGCATTGATAGAGTACTGTTGTGGAAGGTTTTCTTGGTAAACTACAGCACGGTTTTGTATTTGTGGGTAATATGTCGCGTCGTATTGCACAGTACCCTCTTCTTGTGCCATGCTTTCCTGCAGGTGTCTGTTGTCAAACTATGTTGGACATTTCTAATAACTAATTCATCACCCTCAACGCTGTTGATCCTGTATGCATGGCTCATATCTACGAACAGCTGTAGCAAGACCTAGGCAAAGAGCATGAACTAGTTTCAAATCTAAATTGCCGCACTACAGCTGCTACCCAGCTCTTCATTTGGATGGAGGGCATTCTCCTCAACTCGACGAGAAAGGCGAAGCTAGTGTACAACCATTTGCGAAGTGCCTAACGACTCCAAGTTCTGTTGACAACTTCAAAAAAACGGCCATCAAACGTGTCAATGCACAACAGGTTGGACTCACTTGACGAACTAATAGCAGAGTCTCCTCAAGACTTTGTCAATATTGAACTCAGCGACGACGCATGCACTGGTTTCGACGAAGAGGAGCACGCAGAAAAAAGAATTCGATTCCACGTTCCTCGTTACATGTTCTTACAGGCCGATTCCACTTCGAGTATAATTGACGAAAAAGCAATGTTTGGTTTTCAAGTCTCAGAGAACAACTCACTCACATACTGTTTGAGTATTTCCGATTTAATAACAGAACAACCACTCGTAAAAGTCACAACTGATTTATTTTCCATGTTTCCAACGTACCGTGTCACACAATTCGGAAAAGAAATTGCAAAATGTACTATGATAGGCGGTAATGGAATGAAAATGGGTTTTATTTACAAGAGAAGAGATACACTAGAGCAAACTACTGCGACTGGTGATTTTTTGGGTCACCACTACTATATTCATACTCCAACAGGCATAGTTGCTCGTGTGAGCATGGACAAATGGGCTCGCCGTGGATGTTTGGCTCTAGAGCTCACACCAGGTGAAGATATCCTACACGTTATTGCAATGACTGTTATCATTGAACGATGCGTGCACAATGAAAGAATGTCTCTACGGTAAATGGAGTCGTAGATAACGTGGCGCGAGAATTAGAGTTATCGAACGAAGAAGAGACATATGGGATAAACGTAGACTAACAGCTACGAGACGGCAAATTGATGCAGAAGCATCTGGAATACAAACAATTTTGACAATAGCGTTTTTAATTTTATTGCGTAGAATGTACTGTACAGTTGTTACTCTTTCTTTACGCCAAAATTAATAGCTCTAAATACCATATCTATATCTCCACTCTTAGAGAATGAATGTCCAGAACCTTCTTTTTGAATAATTATTGTTTTTTCTGGATGTAAGAAATTTGATATAAATCTAACCTGTTGGTATTCCCTCAACTAAATCTGATACATCGACTGCTGCTTCTCCTATTAGCGTGTCTTTGAATACTTTATTCTTGCTTTGAATGGTTAGTGTACAGATATTACGTACTCGTAACATTGCAATAAGAATTTCAAATTGTTTTCTGCTAATCTGAATTATTGTTAATTCAACAAAGTAACATACCCTATTTCAAACTCTTTATTCCACACTGGATTCAAATCCTTGTCCACAACTTCCGATTTCCATTTCACGAATTCTCCATCTTCATTCTTAGTCGTAATAACAATGTACGGATCGCTTGTGCCACTCAAATCTTTAGCATCCAAGTTCCTACCGCGACTGAGTTTGACGTGAAGACGTTTCATTTGTTTGATGCTTTTCGCTTAACGTTGAAAAGACCTCTTCGGCAAAAGCGAACACTTCTGTTTCTGGAGACATGCTTATTTTTGATCGTACTGGTCTAGCGAGCTTTTCAAAATACCAAGCTATTAACCAACACAAGAGCTGATCATAAACTCAATTTATTGCTTTTCTAGTTCTCTTCTGGCCAAATAGAAAGCTCCTACAATCCCAGCATCTGGTCCAAATGCGCTCTCCTTGATTTGTTTTCCAATTGATTCATCATTCACCTTGGAAACATATCCATTCAGAAGCTTTACAGTATGCTTTCTTACTTTGTCAAACAAGATTTTTCGTTGAAAGATTCCTCCACCAAGTACAATTACTTCAACACTTGTAATGAGAATCAAATTGACGCATAAACCAGCGTAGTAGTGTGCTACAGTATCCCAAACTGGATCATCATCTTGTAAGGATTTGATATCGTTAAAATTAATATTTTTTCTTTTTGCCAACGCGATTCCATTGCTCATACCTTCTAAACAAGGACCATGGAAGGGACAAGTTCCCTTTGTGAAACCAGATTGTATATCTTCGTCACATAGAGGAACACTATTTGTTAGTATTTGACAAAAAAACGTACTAGATGTGACCTGCTTCTGGATGCATCATTCCGTGAACTGGATTGTTATCGAGTGATAATCCAACTCCGATACCGGTTCCAACAGTGACGTATGCCAAAGAATTGATTTCACTAGTCGTGTTAGAAAAGTATCAAATGCATACCCATGTGATTTGCTGGCAAGTTCAGCAACTGCAGGTGCGTTTACATCGGTGTCGAATCCAACTGGGATATTTGGGAATGCTTTTTGGAATACTCCAACTACATCAACATTTCCCCAGTTTGGTTTTGGTGTCGTTGTGATGTAACCGTATGTTTTGCTATGTTTGTCAAGATCGACTGGTCCAAAGCATGCTATTCCAATACTGGAAAGCTTATCGTTGTGTTTTTGCTGTTGCTCGCTGAACCACACCACGACATTGTTTAGCGTTTCGTCTGGAGCAGTTGTATTTATAACAGTCGTATCCAAACGTTCCACTGCGTTGTTCACGAAGCGACCAGTTGAAATTTTAAACGTCGTACCACTATCATCATTAATAACTGTAATAGAACCTACCCACACTCTAAAGCGCCGATAAACATGCTTGTTTGGACAAAAGATTTTGATTACAAGGCCCACACAACCAAGACATGACAAGCACTTCAGACGTAGACCAAAGCTTAAAGTTCTTATACATTTCACAAAAAGCGTGTCCGAACCTTACGTATTTGATAAATCATCAACAATATCGACGACAATCTGCAAATCAACAACACGTTGTCAACATGCTGCAGTGGGCATGCGTTGCACGACACTTCGATTCCGAATCTGAGAAATGTTTACCAAGCGCATACGACATTGATCACGCACTAATACCTAAAATACCAAAAAACGAGAATGACCGTGTTGCTCCAATCGAAGAGCAACAAGCACAACTTCGACAAACGTTGGGACAAGTAGATAAATGTCTTTCATCGCGTATGAAAGAGCTACAACCTCTATTTGCACGTTCACATGCTCTCGTTCACACAAATGCAGGAAGCATTTACTCTGGAAAAGATGACAGAGGATACAACGTAATACAGAAACCAAATCCATCACTACAAGCAACAGAAAAAGAAACAGGACAATCCATTGACGAAAAAGTACATAAAGCATGCGACAAAGAATGTTCAGCGTTTATCGACAAAGATACAAGTTCACCAATGTCAGAATTTGTATCAACTAAAAAATTAGAATACTGTATCTTGGCTCAAGTATGTCGCAAACAACTGGAAGAATGCCTTTCCGATGCGAATATTGGGAATTTTGAATCGTGTGTAACACAAGGACAAGTCGCTGATTGTTTAAAGTTTGAATAAATTTGTTTACCAAATAGCATCTCCGGAACTTGTCAATAAATAGGATAACATGGTCTCATAGTGATGTACACTTGTTGTATACTTTGAATCGATTTGTGTTCGATTGTACGCTAATACTATTGGTTCTATGGGGACAAAATTCTCTTCTGGAACAAGTACCAAATTGGCATCTAATTCCAAGTATTTCCACCATTGTTCGTAATTGTACTTGTTAAACTCTTCCACTTCCCGATTTGCTTCTTTTGTTCGTTCATTCATTTCATTTCTTTGTTGTTGAGAAATGGGTGTCGATTGTTGCGATTGCAACCAATTATCAACTAGTAATGGTTTCACATGAGCGTACACTTGATTCACCACTTCAATATGTGATTGTTGCCACTTGGGAGCCAAATACTTCCACAAACTCTTAAATATCTTACAAGTGTACATGATCACTGTTCTTTGGTTGACTTTGAGTACTTTTTTAAGGATAATATGCGCCTTGTGTTGTGCCAACTTGTGTACAGTTGCATCTTTATCTTTGGTTAACTTTTGTAGCAATCGTAAAATTGTAAGAATCGTGTACGTGTTACGCCAACTATACTCGACGTTATCTGCAATTGGACTGTTTGTTTCATCAAGTTGCGTCAACTCTTCTCCACGCATCAAACAAATTTGTGGATTATCAGCATCTTGTTTGACATATTTATCTGCATTTTTGTTCAACGCGTTTAAAAATAGAACTGGCGCGTTGGCATCTGTTAACAATCGAATGACGTACGATGCTTGTTTCGGATGCTCTTTTCTAAAATGTTTGATCAAATAGAAAAAGATTGTCGCAGCTGCTTTGAGTACAATCTCTCGATGTCGTGCAGGATTTTCTTTCTCATTAATTGCTGCTTCATCTTCTACGTTGACTGCAAGTAGCAAACTCGCGATCAAGTTCATACACTCTGGTAGTAACAATCGATACAACTTTTCCGTATTTGATGGATTTTCTATTGTGAATCGTGGCTTCTTACTTGCTTCTACGACTTGTGGTGTGGATAAACTTTCGAACAACGCGATCGCTTCACGCATTTGTTTTGGAGCTTCTTCTATGGCGCGTTTCGAGTGGAAATGTTTTTCATTGAATTGTTGCGCATCTTGTTGTCGTACTTTTAGTTTCACATCTGGTCCAAATACGAATCCTTCTGTTTCTGAAGTTGGTTTTCCCAAGAAAATATATAACGATTTTGCCAAAAGTAGTGTGATCTTTTTTGATGGCATTAGCAAGTTAGTATTTGTGACGAGTGACTCTTTGAGAAGAACCATCAACATACGAATAAAATGATTCTTTTCGTGTTCGACTATTATATTAATTGAGTTAAAATGACGTACATAAATCGTATTGTAGTTCTTGTATGAGCTCTTGATTTTCTTGTTGCTCCCATTCCCATGATATTGTACATAAAAAGATGAACAAGACATTTGCGAACAAGTTCAGTCTTGCGTTATCTTTTTCTTTGCCTTCTCTAGAAAAGAGTTATTTTGATTCAATATTCTTACATGATAGCGAATGCGTGTCGTTTGAACATTTGCAAAAGTGTTGGTAACGCGTTGCATTCGTGTAATAATGTACAATTCTTTTTCATAGCCTCCATTTGTTCTATATTCTTGTTTCTATACTCTTTTGCTTCATTTTCGCGGTAACATCCTAGTACAATGTATAACAAACTGTACACGCTATCGTTATTCGAATTCATTTCTATTGACTCGAGAAGTGACTGAATAATTTCCTCGCGAACGGATTTATCGGCTTGGTTGAAATGAAAAAAGACAATCTTATCATATTCTTGACTTTTGACAAAGTTTTTGAACATGTATCGCGATTTTTTGATCTCTTCCAATTCTTGTTCATCTAAAAATTCATAACACGCTTCCCATAGGGAACTATTGCCAATATTGTTGTGCGTATAATTTTCTGCTACTCGTTGCTGCATCTTTTCGTCATGTTTTTTGTACCGTTTTTCCATAAATTCGTCTTGCTTCTTTCGGATGCGTTCTTTTACATCTGCAGGTAGGTTTCCAAGAAATTTTGAGTTTCTAGCATACAAGTGTTGGAACATTAGTCCCAGTGGTGGCGTAATATATTTTGAAGACTCGTCTCGTTTTTTCTCTCGCGGTGCTGCTTCGTTCTGGGTACCTACTTTATCAGGGTCGCGTGGAGTATCGCCTTGCGTTAATCCTCTTCGTGGGACTGGTTCGGGCATGTATATTTCGTCATCTGCGCCTGTGGGAATGGGTGTTCCTTGTTTTTTCG
>JAESGV010000782.1_pt1 | contig 13700 bp, 6 predicted proteins | sample 9269781 | NCBI WGS metagenome assembly JAESGV01 (sample SAMN15741586, study PRJNA653496) | algae metagenome | isolation source: Tildeniella torsiva UHER 1998/13D and co-occurring heterotrophs from... | place: Slovakia: Slovak Paradise National Park, Hrabusice, Kosice Region | collected 2000-01-01 | reverse complement strand
TCATGTTGGATCTAAGTATGAGACAAGCACAACGTTTGAGTAAACTTTAACAATAACTCATTTTTAATAAATTACCTTTGGCATCTACGGAATAGACTTCTCTTCTTTCTTTGTATGCGGAAATGTTCAATAGTTGGTAATTGTCATCTTTTTTACCCAAATCTTGAAGTTCAAAGTTTTCACTTCCGTTCCATTTCATGAGTCTCCCATCTTGCTGTCTTATTGCATAGACTATGTTATCTCGAGTTACGCTAATGTCTAACACTTTAATGTCGAAAAGTATCCAAGTACTATTTGTGTGATCGAATCGATACGCACGATCATCGTAGCCAATTCCCCATAATTCCATTTTTCGAAGTATACTAAACGCTCCACAAGAGATGATTTTCATTTTTTGATTGCCCAGTTTTTCCCATTCATTTGTTACTTTTCGAATACTCTTTGCATGATGTTTGTGACAGAATAAAACTGTCCCGTCTTCTGTTAAGGCGTATACAGTTCGTTTGTCCTTGCCAGTGACTTGTCTCAATTGTTGTACATCATTTGGTAAAAATAGCATCATATGTTTAGAGCTTGATTTCCAAGAGTACAGTAAACGGTCGGTACCAATTGCAAATAGTGTTTTTCCTGCGCAACATAGGTCGGTGAATCGAGCAGCGCCGGTATCAAATAGTCCCCATTCGAGTACACCGCCTTTGTCGTGAAGTCTAAAGATTTGACCTCCGTTTGTCAATCCAAATATGAAATTTCTACCACCAACTCCTACCACTTTAATATGGTCGATGCTTGAACAACAAAGTAAGTATTTGATAAAGATTGTACTCGTTATTTTCCCATTCCGTATGTACAACATCAAATTGGCCTGAATCTTGGGTGTAGTGACCCGGTTGAATTTCTATTTGTTCGCTTTCTTTGATGATAGAGGGATCAAAAGCACCTGGTGAAAACATTTGTTCTGCCATGTTTTTTAAAATATTTTTGTTTGAGTGTAAAAATAGCCTTGTAATTAATTATTGTTTAGCAACACAGCGATAGGCGCTAGCTCTCCTCCATGCGTATCATAAATCATTTGTTTGTATTGTAGTTATGACAAGAAGTACAACAGTTATCTCACTGCTTTTTTCGTGCACAACTTTTAACGACAGCTGAAACTTCTATGTACCACCATTTTAGTACCGTCGAAAGTCCAACAAATCACAAGCAAAACATGCTCACCAAGGTTCTGTTTCTTATTTTCGTGTTGCTTGCTTTTGCTTGTTCTCAAACCACAACGAACACGCCAACTCCAACACCAACAGCCCCAGCACCAACCCCAGGTACTCCACAGCCAACAAAAAAGCCTTCCAAATATCAGTGCACCATTGATGGGACACCATATGGATTCACCACTGATGACCCTGTTATAATGTGCATGAAAAATAGCGATTGTTCTGCTGCTTACTCCTGTGTTTTAGACAAAGGAAACTGCTGCCCAACAATAACAACGGCTGCACCAACAACTGCAGCACCCACGACTACGCCAGCACCTACTTCAGCTCCTGCAACTACAATTGCACCAGTAACAACAGCACCCACTTCTTCTCCTACAACCACACTTCCAGCGACTGGCACACCAACTACAACCCAAAATTCAACATCTAGTAGTAATGTACTTCATTTGATTTCCCTGTGTATTATTGCCATTTGCTTGCTGTAGGAAATTTACGTATATCTCAATTAATGTTATGATAATGAAAGATTAATTAGAATAAATTCACATAATTCGCGTATATCTTCATGGTACCGTGACTCAAGACGTTAAAGTAATTTTCGATTAGATATAAATACAGAATTACTGTATGCTCTTTTAGTCCAGGAGCGTTTCACGCTACAACTTTTTCCTTGGAGCTCTACCAAAGAGAGTCCTCGATGTATTAAAATTAATTAATTAGCTGCTCGTCACATGTCGAATCGCGTCGTTTCCGAATTTGTACGAACGCACTTATTTATGGTCGCTTAATTTACAGAACTGATAAAAACTGAGCAACACAAACACCGCAGAATGGAACGAATACGATCTATGCGAAGAGCACGCAGTGCCAGTACCGTATACCACAATGAAAAAGAAGCTCCAGTTATAAGGTTATCACCGGTGCTATTGAACAACGACAACTTCTTAGTGGACATGAAGCTTAAAATTTGCGTGCTAGGACCTCCAAGAGTAGGCAAAACAAATCTGATATCACGATTTCTGCACGACTCATACAATCAACATCATGACGGAACAATAGAAGAAATGCACGAGTATCGGGGTGCTTTAAGTGTCAGCAGCTCTACAAAAGCAAATGAAATACTGTATCATACAGAGATTGTTGATACATCTGGTCGACCAGACGAACGAAAGGTGTCAGAGCGTTCCATTCGTGAGTGCGATGGAATACTTTTCGTATGCGATCTAACAGACAAGATTAGCATTTACGAGATACTACTGATATACTACACTGTTATGCAGATACGCAACAATGCAAAAGTTCCAATAATCATTGTTGGGAACAAGTGCGATTTGGCTGACCATAGTGTAGATTTGTCTCAAGTCGCAAAGACAATGGCGTGTCCCTCTATCAGGGCTTCTGCTCAAGATGGTACTCGCGTAGCACTTGCATTCGAGACTTTGATTAGACAAATTATACATGCCACATATATTGCACCATTCAAAGATAGTGAAATGGTGAAAAAAGCTGTTTCTTCAAGGAAGAGAAGAACTAGTGCGTCTTTTAGTGTCAAACTTCAAGAAAAGGTTGACAAGCTGTTAGGAAAACAAAAATCCTCAAACATATAAATGTAAATACTTGTAACTCTGTATTGTGTAGAGTGTTAAGTCTATCCGTTCGCAATTTCAGTGCAATTGTGACAATCTTTGTAATTTGTTGTCACAAAAGTTAACTTGGAGAAGAATGATTTGATAGTGAGTTTGTTCCTTGGTGACATGATAAAGACGCAAAGGCGTAGCTTTCTTCGCGCTTCTCACAGTTGACTAGTTTTGTTTGAAACGTGAAGTGTCTAGATAATGCAATGACCAATGTTGCCCAGTCACATAGGATAGAAACAGAGCTGGAAAGGATAAATACAAATTTTGGGTATACCGCAGCAACAGCAGCACCCACAAACAGTACATTTGATGGGACATACACATCAATTACACCTAGGACTTTCACATCACCACGAACACCACGTACACCGCGCACACCAAAATCGCCACACCGAAGGCAAAGCATCAGTAAAACTCGCAAACGTTATTCGGTAGATAAATCAAATGACACGTGGTCGCTATCAGAACTAACATCGCCAATAAAGTCACTACCACCCACGCCGACATCGTCATTAAATTCGTCGATATCATCTGCAGCATCGCCAACGAGGTGGCGACCACAGCAAAGAGTACCAAAATATCAGAATTACACAAACTTGCTTGCAGAACCAGTTGCTGAGCAAAAACAAAACGATGAACAAGCAAGTGAAATACTAAGCGAAAGTGAAATTATTGATGAAGAGGAGAATAATCAAGATAAAGAGAACGTTTTGATCGATCGTGAGAAACAAAAGATATTATCCAAGGGATTGATCATAGTTAACGATGTAACGAAAATAGCGAGCAAACCAGAGTATAATCGAACGAATACAGAATCACATACGCGTGCAATGATGATTGAAACTCCAAAAATTCACACAAAGATCAATTTCAATGAGTTTTACAGTCGTAACAAACAAAGTCGACAAGCTCCAGAAAAAAAGAATCCAATCAAGATTGCAACCAATACGGAGAACAAGGAGAACTTTACACCACAAATGCTGTACAATCATCAAATTGACAATCCAAACTATGTTCCGGATAATCAAATCTATTCTCAAAAAGATGATGGATTCAGTAGTGACGAAGAAGAAAAGAAAAAAGATGTAGAAAATATGAAAAATAATTTATTAATGAACATACAAAAGCTGAAAGAGCAACCAGTGACGCCAAGAGTGGTTACACCAAATCCATTAGTGACACCACAACCTAGAGTGTTTTTACAAAATGAGAAGCAAGTCGAATCAATGAGGGAACCTGTAGAACGAGTTGTACATATTCCTGTAGAGTCGGAAGAAGAGGAAGAAGTAACGAATAGAAGTGCGTATCGACGTATCAACTTTGATTACGATTCAGATGAGATTCATCATGAGACTAGGCAAGATATAACTCATGATATAGAGCAGAACGCACTTCCAACTAGAAGACCAGTTGTTGTAGAAGTTACAAATGTAAATAGACATGCGCCGATACAACAAAAATCGCCACAACAAATAGTGCGACCTGTTAAAGAAGTATTGCAAGCAATACACCCCAAGTATGTTGGCAAACCTGTGGGTATGAAGCAGCAGCCCAATAGTGTACAAAAAGCTGTACCAGCACCGACTCAAATAGAACAAACAGTTCAGCCACTTCAACATCCGCCATCTAGGATAGAGCACATACCAGAGCATAAACTAGAAAAGATACAAGTTGTTCCACAAGGTCAAGTTGCACAAGTGCAAGTCCAACAACCACTGATAGATCAACAGGAACGAGATCTACAACTACAACGATTCGCGTACGAACAACAAGCAGTTACAGAAAAGTTGAACAACTATACAAAACTACTAGATGACTTGGTCAAGAAAGCGCAAACAACATTCGAAGAAACTGCAAAAAATCATCAACGCTCGCTAGCGAGTGCAACTACAAATGTATCAAGTACAATAACTCAAACAGTGAACAAGACAATTTCTGAAATTCAAGCAACGGCGAAACAATTTTATGAGCAATTCGAACAGTTACAAGTAGCCACGCAGAGAGCTACAAAATCGATGAGTAACTATACAAACATTGACAAAAAGTTGCAATTTCAAATGAATGATAACATGAAGCGAGCAGAACAATTATCTGCGAAAATGCTCAATATTGAGAAAAAGACGCAAAAAAGTTTAGATTTGACAATGAATCGAATAGAGAAAAATAGAACAAGACGATTGGAAAGTAGCGTATTTGGCACAACTACAGTCGCTAAAGATCCCAATATTGATTTTTCACAATTTCCCGATTTACTCAAACCACCCGCCGTGAGTGATTTTATACAAAGCTAACACAAAAGTGGACAGAAGATACTTCAGGCGGATACTTGTTACAAATGATGAACGAAAAATCAAACGAAGAGAGCAAGCAAGTAATTGAAAAGCTATTAAGTGATAACGACGCTCCAGATCACACCAACACAATCAAGAAAGATTTGGAAGATATCGCTAGAATGAAACGAGAAGCGTTAGAGAAGCCATTATCGTTGGATCGACTTGTTGATGAAGATGATATTGTACAAGCAGCGCAGAAACGCAAAAAGAAACAAGTTGTTGCACAACCAGTATCTATAGGTGTTTTAGATACTGCAGTGTCGAACACTGTGCAATTGGGGTTATCATTCAATGAATTGAGGACCAAGTATGCGGATTTGTCGAATAATTTACTCAAGTTTTCGTTACTGGGAGAGGCGGAACGACGTGCAAAGAAAAGAGAAGAGGGAGAGCGAGAGCAACTTCGTAGAAAAGAGGAAGAAGCTGCAAAGCATATGGAGGAGCTCGAAGCGAAACAAGAGAGTCCCGTTGAAGAGCAAGTTGTTAAAATACAAGATAAGAGCGCAAAGCAGGTGGAGCAGGAATCTTCTAGCGACAGTGATGTTTTTGTGCATAGTGCAGTTGTTCAAACGTTAGAAGAGGAACGTCATGATCAACAAATCCAAACGAGTGCTCAAAATTCACCACAACTACTAACTACAACGTCACCATTCTCACTTATGTTGTCACAGAGTAAACGCGACCTAGGAACACCACAATCACCGCACTCTCCAATAAGACAAGTATTTTATACGCAAGCATCAGATGTAGTAATTGAGAAACCAAAGAAAAAACGAGAAAAAAGAAAGGCCAAAGAGGAAGCGACTCGTGAGAGAACGCCAAGTCCAGAACCAAAGCAACCACGACCTGTTGAGGAACCAAAACCACAATCTCCAGTTCGAAAGCAATCACCAGAACGACCAAAGAAACAAGCGCAAGAGCAACTATTGTATGAGCAAATCAGAATGAAACGCGGTGATGGCACAAGTATGAGTGGTTTGCAAGTCAAAATTGATGCTACACGTGAGAAAGAAATACAAAAACAAAAGCGCCAAGAAGAGATAGAAGCTCATTTACAACGAGAACGCGAAGAACGAGAAAGAAAGCGAGCACTAGACATTCAGATTATAGTTGACGAAGAAGATCGACAAGTCAATAGTCTATTCTATACGAATACTCGGTTACCAAAGCCAGAACCGCCACTAGAGGACGATTCCAAACGTGTTCGATTTTTGGAGGGCGATTCTGAAGCCACTTTTACAGATGGTCAAGGTATCAATACCAAAGACTCAGAGGATTTTTTATCGCAACTAGCAGACAAGTACACAGAGAAATGCATCAAATATATCTCGCAACATGTGTTGAGCGCATATTTAAACGAGCTAGTAACATCACAACGATCCTTGGCACTAGAAGAAATCATCGCAGATTTAAAGCCACAGTTTGCTCAACTCAAAGGTGGATTACTATCAGCACAAGTAGTTCAGTTCTGTATGGACAATGGAATCTCGTTACATGATCCAGGTCTCGAGCAAATGATACAAGATGTAGTTATTGAGGCAATCATACGAGTGTTACGAAATTTGGAACCAGAACGTGATGACGATCTCGATAGAGGTATCCTATCACTACTGTATGAAGTACCATCTCTCAACGATGACTTGATTCGAAATCAAAACGATCTCACTCGTGATGTCATTTTGAAGTTGGTCATACATGATATTTTGATGCAGCGAGAGGAGGAACGTAAAGTTAAAAAAGAAATCACTCGTGTGGAACCACCTCCTACGCCTGTTATCATTTCTAATGAACCAATTCCTGCGCCACCAGAGCCAGAACCACCAGTTGAGACAAACGAGCGAGCAACAAGTCCAATACCTATAGAAACTGTTTCTGTTGCGACAATTGCTACATCACCTCCACCGTCGCCAGAAAAAGCGCCTCCTACACCTCACTTTGATGCACAACTTCAAGTTGATCTTACAGAACCTCCACTGATCAAACCAGAGTTGAGCTCTTCCAACACGCAGACGGAGCCACCCAAAACGCCAAAAATAACAGTTGGATTGCCACACTTTTTCTTACTATCGGATGTACATCATGATAGGTCGTTACCAGAAACAAGATCGCTTTCTGGAGTTACTCATGTACCTACACGCAGAGCATCATCTCCGGAAAAGATTATTCAACGTGAAATTCAAACACAAACGTTGAGTTTGATGAACGAAGATGTAGAAATCCAAACAATGCCTGCTGCAAGTGAAGAAGTACAAATTCAAACAAAAGAGGCTGAAACAATCACATCAGCGATACAAACCGGTCAATCACTACACTTTGTATCGATACCAAAAGTACCTTCTCCGTTAAAGATACCTACTCCGAAAGCAAAAAGCGAATCTACACCGTCACCAGAAGAGGAACCTATTCCTGTTTCGAAACATTTATTTCCGTACCTTCAAGAATCAGAAATCGAACAAAAGTTGCGATTTGAAGTTGCGCAAGGAAAACGACCATCGTATTTGTATTATAGTCTAAGTGATAGTTGCGATAGTGCGTCGACGCTATCTTCACAAGAAACATTTTCTACGCAATCAGAGAAACCAAACATTCGTGATCAAATGGAATTTGCTCATGATTTGTTACGCGAAGCAAATTATGCGTTAATTTATGATAGTGTAGAGTCTGATTTTTCTGTTTCTGCTGTGTATACTGATTCGACAGTTGGAGAGTCTCAGAGTTTGTTTGGGTCGTCAACCAGTAGTGATGTCAGCATTTACGATCACTATGATTAAAAACAAGGGATTAATCATTCAGTTTACAATTGGAATTACGAAAGCTTCAGTTTATCATTGGCAACCTCATATAACACGATAGATTGGGAACAGAGGAAAGCGGATCGTTTAGAGTTAAAATGTAGCCCACCAATTCGTACTCAAAAACTCACAGTGATTGTGGTTTCTATATGCTCGGCTTTTGCTTTCAGTAAGCTTATTTATTATTTTGCTTTTTGAAAGCATCTAAAGGGAGCAAAAGCGGCAAATAAGTAGGCAACTCTCATCCAATCATACTGTAAATGAAAATTTCTCGTGCTCACATTTTGTATAATTCATAGGCATGCGATAGGGATTGTATCTGACTAGCATTTATTCCATACGAAGAATTTGCTTTGAGTCATATGGCAGCGATTCACGAGGACATGAAATCTTGATGGCATAGCCAACACCTAATAGGGTGCCTATCATAAAATCTTGTTTGGGCTAACTCGCACTTGGCAATCTGCACATGAACATAATCGTGTGTCGTCAGTTGTTGAAAAATTTTCCTCCTACAATCTTCATAGTTTTTGCGAATGTTTAGTATTGATGTACTTTCGATAGTTGGCTAAGTTGCCAGTTACAGTCAATGTTGATGAAGTAACATAACACAAGAAACCTAATGCTTTCATCGCTATAGAACTTAACACAAAGAAACGAGCTACCTTCAATCTTTTTGAGTCCAATATTATTGTAATCGACACTCAACCCTTGTGAAAACATCTGTTCATGAAGATCACACTAAAGGCCTTCGTGCTTCTTTGCATCACGTTGTTCGTATTGTGTGATACACAAGCAGACGAAACGCTATCAATAAGCGAAGTGAGCGTACTGTTAGACTGGCATACATCGGAAGGGTTTGTATTATCAGCTTCAGGAGCGTCGTGTTTCACGTGGAAATCTTCGTACCCGTCAGTACTGAAAGTTATACCACTCGGAGCAGGTGCAGCGTCAGGTTGCACTAGATCTGCTCAAGTTTTACCCGTGAACGGAACACATCACGATCAAACACGCAAATTCGCTACTGTTACAGCAGAAGCAAATAACGGATTCAGAGAATCGAACGGAAAACTTACTTGTGAAGTTTTTATTGACTCTATAGCGAGCGTAAGAATACAAACAACGGTTAGGAAATTAGTTGTTGGTGAACTTGAGACACTATATGTCCAAGCATACGACTCGGAAGACAATACATTTACATCGGTCGCAGGTATCGATTTTGAGTGGAAAGTACTCGCATCAGCTTTCCTACAACAGTTGTCCGTTAATGATACCAGCGTCAAGGTCGCGAGAGAGGAAGTTCGTCACGACTCAGAGATCGTTATTAAGGGTCTTAAAGTTGGAGAAGCACCAGTTCAAGTTAGACTCGCGCGTAACAAGGACATTCAAAATACAGTCAAGATCAACGTAGTAGATAATTTTATTCTCAAACCATCAGCGCACTTGAGATTACTTCCCTACAGCACTATTCAATATCAATTGTATCGCAAACTCAACGGAATAGAAAACTTGATCTCTATGCCAGATGATGAATATCTTTGGTCGTCAAGTCGTTCTGATATTGGTGAAGTCACACAAACTGGTTTGTTTGATGCATTAGAAGAAGTAGGAACAACTGAAGTCACTGTAACAGAAAAACGATTTGAAGTTAATCAAGCAAGAGGAACAGTAGAAGTTGTCAAACCAAGAAGAATCAACATTCATGTGACACCAGTGGACGATGAACGTGTCCAAAAGATTTTGGACAGAATACCAACAAATACAAACTTACTCAAGTCTGATGGTTTGGAACCTCATTTGATCACAGAAAGAGCATACACGGCTCGCATCCAACTATTCGATGATGATGAACAAGAAATATTTGTAACAGACCAATTTGAGTACAAGATTGAGTTGTTGGACCAAAAGATTGATATAACATACAAAGATCAACGCAGTGAGAACCTAAGAATCAGAACAGCAAGAGAAATCGGACGTTCCTACGTGCGTGTGAAATTATTCAGAAAGTCATCAAACCAAGAATTCGAAGAACCACTCTTGGAAGAAACAAAGACCTTACATATTGATGAGCAACTAGAAATCGTATCACCAATATACCTCCCAATTGGCAATCGTTATACTCCAGTAATCAAAGGTGGCAGTGGACGCTATCTTTACTATCTACTCGGTAACGCCGCCAGTCTCAAGGGTGATAACACTATTCAAGCAGGTTCCAAGGAGGGAACTTCACAACTGATTGCTTTGGACGCAAACAATATTTATAACGTCGAAATAACTGACGTCACTATCGGTGTACCTGCATCTTTTGAATTTGCTCCTGGGCGACGTGAAACGGCTGTCAATACAGATTTGACTTTGGAAATTATTATCAAGGATGCAAGAGGAGTTGCATTTACAGAATCATCTGACTGCGGAGAAGTATCCGACAACGTTGGAAGAAAAGCTTTCCCTACATGTGCCCTTCAATGGGATGTTGACTCCAATCTTTTCGAACTCCAAGATGGTCCAAACAACAAGAGAACCCTACATGCGATCGCGGCAGGAATTAGTCGCGTACGTGTTAGGTACGATCGTGGTGTAATTCAAAAGGCAGAAGTATTGATTGGTGCCTATGACCCACTACATGTCAAGCCATCCTCAGTTGTCTACGTCGCTGTTGGATCCACTGTCGATTTAACACTCGCAGGAGGCCCACAACCATGGGACCAATTCTTATCACCCGACAGAAAGTCAACCCTCGAATACAGTGCCAGGCCACAAAACGATGTTACGTCGGCCAAAAGACTAGAAGGTAAAACGTACAAGGTTACTTGCAACAAGGAAGGTGTTGCCACTATCAACTTTATGGTTACACACGACACTCACATTAGAGGAGCAGAAAAGACAGTTGAGCGCACTGAGGCTACTGTCTTCTGTCGTCCACCATATGCCATGAGAATCATTCCCAAGGATCTCGAAAAGTCCGACAGACATTATAACGTGAGAAACAATCGTGAAGTAGAACTTGAAGTAGAAGTTTTGGACATTGAAAACAATGTATTAGTCGGTGTCGATGGACTCGATTTTGGATGGTCGTTGAGTGATACTCAAATTGCTCGCCTACTACGTTCCAATGGGCCAACCAATGTCTTAGATATTGGTGAAGGCGTAGGAATTGAAGAGGTTACCGCCGTCATTAGAGGTACAAAATTACAAGATTCTGTCGAACTCCGTATTATTTCGGCAATTACTCTAGAACCTGCTAGATCCGTTGTCATGCCAGGTGCAAGTATTGTTCTACGTGCTCATGGTGGAAGTGGAGAGTTCCTTTTCCAAACCAACCACAGTCAAGTTGCATCGTTGCAACATGTAAGAGAAAAAGATCGCATCGTCGTCAAAGGTATTGATGAAGGTTATGCCAAGATAACTTGCACAGACGACAAACTCAGTGCGCTATCAGAGCAAGCAACTGCAGTTGTTCATGTAGCAGATGTCTATCGCGTTCGTTTGGAAGGTTTAGAATTTGTTCAAGAAGGCCACACAATCACTGTACGCCTAGTTGTTTTGTCTCAAAACGATGAAGAGTTCGAAGATGCACCAGAACCACGCATTGAAGCAGACAAACGTGACTTGGTTCTCATCACGCCAGTAGAAGGTGAAAAACTCACATTCAAGATACATGGTTTGAAGACTGGAATTGTTCGATTGATTCCATCCGTACATAATTCCGTAGGTAGACGCATTATTGGTGCACCATTTGAACTCAATGTTTATGGACCATTAGTCGTTTACCCAGTAGAGTTAATTTTGATTCCAGGAGCTACTTTCCAAGTTGAAGTTTCTGGTGGCCCAACTGGAGGAAACGTTGTTATCCAATACAGCATTGATGACAACAAGATTGCGACTGTTGACAGAGATGGAGTCGTCACTGCAGCAGCCGTTGGAGATTGCACTTTACTAGTTGAAAGTCGACTCAACGACAAGATTCTCTTTGCCAAGAAGACTGTACCCGTCTATGTTGTCAACTTGACAGGTATCAAGGCCCAACCAACAATCACATTGTTTGGTGGAAACTCTGTGCCCATGCACATCTATGGAACAAGCGATCGTGGAACTTTGTCACCACTATTCTTACAATCACCACAACTAGCAGTTACCTACACTGTTACAGACCCATCAGCCGTTCTAGTTTCGAAACCAGACACTAATTTGATCACAAGTATCATTGTTACTGCTCTAAAGAACACTGGACATGCAGTTGTTAAAACTCGTGCAACATACCGCTCAAAGGTATTCGAATTTGAGACACTTGTGCAAATTGACGAAAAACTCGAGTTGATCGGATTCTGCTCAAGAGATTTAGTACTTGCTCCAGCCTCAAGCACATTCAGATTACGTACCAACAAGGATCACATTGCTCGTGTGAAATACTCACTCGCTCAACCAGACGACTATGAAACAGCTGTAACTAGCGTTGACATGAGTGGACGCGTCCAAACATCATCAGTAACAACCAACTCACTATCAGTCATTGTTATCGAAGACCACGAAGGTCATACTATCAGTCAAAAGGTTTCTGTTCAAAACCCACACTATATCGAAATGCAAAACACCATGGAAGATATTTTAGTTCTCAAGATGATGGCAGGATCAAGTCAAAATGTAAGAATTGTTGCAAGAAATCGTTACGGTACCAAATTCGAAAGTGTCAACGGCATCAAAGTCGCAATACGTGGAAATCGTCAACGAGTCATTTCTTCATTATTCAGAATCGAAGAAGAATCAGACTTGTTGACATTATCTGCTCACCGCGTAGGAGATGTAGTACTAGAACTTTCATCACCAGAAGCCAAACAAGCATTCTATATTTTGGTCAAAGTAACAAGTGCATTGGAACCAGCCACCCTGCTCCATCAACCAAGACTATTACTTGGTGATACAGTGACCTTCAAGGTAAACCAAAATGCCATGAAGAACGAAAATGGTGTATGGCTCTCCGACCACGACTCTGTCATCTCCATCGATAGAAGATCCGGAAAGGCTCAGTGCACAGGTGTTGGTTCAGCCGTTGTTAGCTACCAACAAGGCGATCAAAACTACAATTTGGCTTTACAAGTTGTCAAGGTAGGAACTGTTCAACTAGACGTTGCAGAACTACAAACTGGTCTCAACCGTGTACCATTGACTTTCTACGACGAACAAGGAAGAGAACTACCCATCTCTCCAAGTGATCCACAAATCAAACACACTGCAACAGTATCATGCTCCGTATCACCAGCTGGAGAAGACAAGTTTGAAAAGAGCATCAAAGTTAAAGGTGTCACTATCACCGTCACAAGCGTAGAGCAACCACAAGCAGGTGGCAAACACGCATGCATGGTTCGCGTAGATTCTCAAAACGCACAAGTATCGTCACTAGACGTGCAACTAGAGGTTCAAGTAGCATACATTGATTCATTGTACCTTCCAGAAAGCAGATTTAGACCAGAGGCTATCACTGTACGTACATCAAAGAATGCAAGAACTACACCTACACAATCACCAACACAATCAGGAGGAAAGAAGAAACCAACTGGTTCTGAAGAAGAAAACGTTGCCTTCTCAGCTAGAACGCTACTTGTTTCAGTTATTGCCATTGCTGTGATCGGATACATAGCTTACGTCATGACAGGCAATAGATCAACACCAAGTGCCTATGTTCCAACTAGCAACACTAGACTTACGAGAGAAGGTGTACAAAGAGAAGGA
>JAESGV010000781.1_pt1 | contig 13710 bp, 15 predicted proteins | sample 9269781 | NCBI WGS metagenome assembly JAESGV01 (sample SAMN15741586, study PRJNA653496) | algae metagenome | isolation source: Tildeniella torsiva UHER 1998/13D and co-occurring heterotrophs from... | place: Slovakia: Slovak Paradise National Park, Hrabusice, Kosice Region | collected 2000-01-01 | reverse complement strand
ATTGAATTGGTTCAAACATTTCCACAAGGAAAAGTTGCCAAGCGCAATCGAACGTTACTACAATGAAACCAAGCGTGTCTATGGTGTCATTGAAGGTCAATTGAAAGACAAAGAATACATCACCGGTACTTATGGTATCGCTGATATGGCATTCTACCCATGGGTACAAGGAAGCGATTTTGGTGGTATTGTCAAAGAATCTGATGAATTCAAGAAAGAGTTCCCAAACTTGTACGCATGGTACCATCGTGTCTCAGAACGCCCAGCAACAGTTAGAGCATTCAAAGACTTTGGCAAGTAAAACGAAACTGATCCTTGGTAATTCATACTGTTTGTCCGATCTTTTGGTCTTTCCGCTTCAAAGCACATCTAAAATCGAAACTGCTTTTAATTTCATCACCATGGTGGATCCAAGACTCACAAGTACACTCGATTTTGTATCGTTTGCGACTACCGGATTATTCACAGGAGCAGCGTTGGGAATTTCGCTCGTAGAACATCCAACAAAACTCGAATTGCCACCACAAAAATCGAGAGAAGTATTTAAAATCAGTTTTCCAAAGGCTGCTACAATGCAATCGTCTTTGGCACTCACCAGTTGCATCGCAAACGCCTCTGTTGGTTTAATGACAGAAGGTTTTGAATCTCGTGTTCACTTTATCGTAGCTGGTGTCATGCTCGGAATCGCAGCGTTCACTAGACTCGCACTCATGCCTATAAATTGGAAACTGATGGGCGATCAAACTTTGAATGATAATACGATCACATCAATGATGAAGTCGTGGTCGCAACTTCATTGGGTGCGCTCGCTTGCCTCAATGGCAGCCTTCGCGAGTTTAATTTATCTAAAAGTATGGAGAAAATAAATCTTTGTACCAGTAATGCTATTGTTCTTGCTTTCAATCGTAGGACATTTATTCCGATTTCTCTATTATGTGGTACACAGGCAGCAAATAAATATTACCCTCCATTTTGAATGAAATCTTATTTTCCACCAAGTATGCTACGTACATAAAATCGTACATGTATGTTACGCACATGGACGTAAACAGATGCCAAAACGAGTGCAAATATAACGATTCCACATACTGGCATAACAAATTGTCGACCATCCAACATGAAAACGCGACAAATAAACTAATGAAGAACGCCCAAAACAGTTGCTGTTTGTACACGACTCCTATTGGTTTTGCTTTTCCATTACTTCCAGAAAAGAATGCCGTTTTGCTCATAAAATACTATGGGGTTATTTCCGAGAAAAATACCACTTACGATACAGTAAAGCACGAGTAGTATGAATACAGTTAAAAATGGCCAATAAATCTATCATGTGTTAATAGTGGAACGTTTTCTTACAGTAGGCCACCAGAGCATCATGATGGTTATTCCAATTCCTAGTAGTAATATCGATCCACCAACAAGTGTTTTTAAGCCAATTGAGTATGGCTTGATAATGTCATCCAAAAAGAAGGCAATGTAAAAGACGACCAATTGACTATGAGTTATAGAAGATGTGAAAGGGTCGTACCTGTACATCATGGGCAGTTCATCGAGTAGCTGAAACTTTTTGAGCAGGGTAGCGTGAAATAAAAATGACCCTATGCAAACCAATAGTCCGAACGTATACATTAGGTAGAATCTTGACAGGTCGAAAAGTTGAATCTTTTTTTGCGATCGTATTGAGCGATATGTGCGGTACATTGCTCCAAGAGAGGTCACTAAATAGAACGCATTGGAAGCAGTGTTGAACGTCTCAGCAATATAATAGTTGTGCAAATAATTACTTTCACACCAGTCGATAGATGATGTAGGGGGTCCCCAGAACCCAGAGTTGTTGGTCATGTTTGTGTTGTCGGATAATTAGCGCACTTACAATCCTTTCGAGAATGGCATCACTTGCACCATTCATATTAGACTACTTGCGTGCGCTGCATGGAGCAGTACGTGTACAGGTTAGCGAATTTCGAAAATCTAGTACGACAAATGAACATTTCGATCGGTTTACACTACATGTTCCATACTGCGAAACCAATATCCTTTTGGACATATATTTCGACGTAAAACTACCAGACGTACCACCTGATATCCTTTTAATTCAAGATGAAGATTTATTTTTCAATTATTCAACACTGCAAGCCATACAAAACTGGCAAGAATTAGGAACAAGAGCATTCTACCAACTCGTTTTTGAAATTTTATTATTGTACGAACAGCACTTTCACACTATCGTTCAAACTGTAAAAAATAATACTATTAACTTTGAATACAGCATGATACAAAACATTGCTGGCGTGAAGTACTACGCGAGGTCAGAAAAATCAAATAATTATAAAAAAGATCGAACAACTAGTGATCAGGTACGATTTTTGATTCCAATCGAAGTCGGAGGTTACACAACACTGCGCAGAAATATTCGATTGGAAGAACAGATACAACTACTGGTTACATTTCACCTACGAACAGTGTACAATCAATCATCTTTAGAAAATGTCTCTACAAGCGTAATAATACCAGAAAATGCAAAACAATGGATAGGAACGCTGCAAACACAAAAATGGATAATCGGTTCTACGTGTTTAATCGAACTCATACCTGCCATACAAGATACGATTGAATCCATACTCGAAAAAACATATTTGCGCACCGATAGACGACGAGATTTCATTCGCGCACTCTCACAAACATTTGGAAGTCCTGTCGAATTTGATTCACATCACTTTGAACATGCAGACTTTTTAATGTCTATTGCTACCGATGGACTTCCATTTTTGTTTCTAATTCATGTTACCATTCCACAAAACTTTCCTGAAGGTATGCCAATCGTACAGTTGACAAGCACGCAACACTTGAAGAATAATAAACTGGTAAAGATGAAGCTGCAAGGATTTTCATATGACCCCAAGTGGGAATATTCACAAATGGTGGACCAAATTGCAGAGAGGTTGCAAATTGTTGATGTACAGTTCTATGAGCAGTGTAGAACTTTGAAATAAATGAACAATCTTGTATTTTTAAACGGATACTTTAACTGGTCTGCAATAAATCTTCACTCAATTCAAATTATCTCTACCTTGTATCAGCTAGAATATTTTTATCGATCACACCCCTTGCATTTTTTCGTGATCGTGATATTTAAAAAGGCTTACTAGGACGACACACTATTCTATAGATGTATTTCATTGGCCGCCAAGACTTGTCCATTCCATCTATATGGAAGAGTTCACAACGTTTGAATCCCATCTGGAGAACACAAGAGTTTTTTTAATCTACGAACCGACATATTTCGTTCCTATTTTTAGGATTCACAACTCCGCAAGAATAGAAGCACATAATTAGCACTAGCAAAAGAAACGCACAATCGATAAATAACGCTTATGCAACGCAGGAACAGGACTAGCGCACCTGGCCGACTGTTAAGAGATTTAGATGTAAAAGACATTGAAGATATTTTAAGTACATTGGAGCGCGGTTCACCGTTGGGAAATCGAACAATTACAGAAAATAATACAATACCACCTCGAACTGAAGCGGTGCCGATACAACGGCCACAGATATTACGTAATTCTGTGTCAGCTCCTGGCTCAGTGCAAATGTCACCCTCTAATACACCTCCATTAGATCCTAATATACCACAACAGCAAACCACACAGACTGCTATAGATAATAGATTCGTTTTTGTACAATACGACCCAGATATACGGTCATCTACTGCACCAAGAGGTGAAAAAGCATTGATGCAGCGAGGTGATACATTCGCGAAAAAGAAAACTGTGTTTGACCAACTAAAAAACAGATTCGACCTTCGGTAGTGTCGAAATAGCTAGGTGTACAGAAACTTTAACTTTACACATGTAATTCTATAAAACTAATTTATTTTAAAATCCTTCTGTAGTTATCCATGTGGAAAGTTCACAACGATTAGGCACTACAGCCGCCCAGCTAAAACGCGAGTTAATTTTGATTGAATTTGACTAGTTATTTTTAAGAATGTCCGTTCACCAATTATGTAGAGTTTAACGTTCTACAAATGAAGTGGGCAACGACAAAGATTCAGTTTCAACGTTAAGAAAACGCCAATACTCACCAGAGCACATGAACGGTGACGTTATAACATTATTTATTACTGGCCAAGGTGCACTACGGTCAATAGTAATACCTGCTGATGCTACACTAAAAGATGTACAAAAAGCAGCGTGTAAAGAACCATGCGAGATAAAACAACTTCGTGACCACACATGGCACACCATTTTATACGAGTACCAATGGAGACATAGCGTAGCACGACACCAGAAAGAAAGTGCTTCGAAATGGTACATTCGCGTCAACACTTTAAAACCTAAATGTAAATTGGCAATGAGTATCGCGGTACCAGAAACAATACCGAATACATGTGATAGAGCGAACAAAGCTAGTGCAGATGAAACTCATATAAATACTAGGTATGTAAGGAGAAGACCAGAAAAGAAGCAGTCGTTTAATTTGTTATTCGACAACCAACTACGAGGCGTAGACTCAGCGGAGATTTAATGTAAATAAAATATTTATTTTCAATGTATCAAGTCTAGCGCAAACTTGTTCTCCGTGCACAGTGAATAACCAGCCTGAGGATACGTATTTCCAGGGCCAGTTAAATTTTGCTGTGCTCGGTGGACAGGAAGAAATCCACAAGCAACAGATAGCTGGTTTTGTGACGTTGATTTGACACCGTGCTTTTACAAAAAATATCATGTTTTCAAAGAAGGGTAAACTAAACTCGCCTTCAATTAGTGAGAACGCCAATGCACCAGTACCCACAACACTATTACATAGGTTCCCAGATCTTTCTGTACACCATTTAGATATTCATCCAGTAAAACCATGGATACTTTTCGCAGATCGACGCGGTGCAGTGTATTTGTACGATTGGGAGCAACATGACGTGCTTTGGAGTTTCTCAGTGAACGGTATGTATGAAACAAAAAAAGAAGAAATAAGCTTGTACAAAGTACTAGAAAAGTATTGTATATTCTACCAATAACACCCTTAGAAATTATAATAATATTCATTTACCCGACTGGTACGACGAATCATTATTACGCGCAGATAAGATGGGAGATATCGAGTCCGTACGTTTGTTTGACGAAGATATTGTTCATTGGAAACTACATGATAAACTGGCAGAGGATAGTTCTACCAAATACAAAGAGTTTTCGCTGAATAGAAAAATAAGGTAACGTTTCTATTTTACTATTCACACGATAGTTTATCAACACCTAGTCCGCGACTAAAAAAGAAATTTGTACTTGGGAAAACACCAAAATGCATCGTACTGCAGTCAGAATCAAGAATTATCATGTTACGTTACGACGAGATCTCATCTGGACTGTTCTTTTTTGATGAAATAAAGTCATCGCAACTAGGTATGCAGTTATAAAAATTAACAACAAATAGAGGGAAAGTCGATCACTAGTATGGAGTTTTTATACTCGCACCCCATGATCGCAGTTGGATGCAGTGACGGTGTAATACGGTTGTGGAACTTTAAAACAAAAACGATCACGAAAAACGTTAACTCTGCAACAAAACCAATTATCAAAATGCAAGCAGTTGCGCGTGACGATCCAATGAACTCGTATCCACTATTATTCGCATTATCACAAGATGGCAATTTGGCAGCTCACAATCTGGATAAAAACATTCCAGAGTACAAGATCACAAACACTGGAACTATTTCTGATTTTATTTTTCACAATAGTGAAATTATTTCCGTACTGTCAAACAACACAGTCACAGTTCGTGATATACGCGGAAATGTAACACGACAAGCAATTCTACCAAAAGCAAAGGTATCCAATACGATTGTCTGCCCAGTCACAACATGCGGATGTATTCCCAATTGGTACTTGTTCAGTAACAACAGTAACAAGGTACGTACTTTAGAACTACTAACACAAGTAGATTATTCAAGCACCACCAACAATGGGAGAAACTACATTTACAGAATTCGAAGTGGCGACAAGTAAGATGTATACAGTTCAACAACATCCACTACAGCCAAACCTTGTCTTTATCGGAGCAGCAAATGGACTTTTTGCAGTTCGTTTAGACGCTACAAGATTCCCATCAGGCATAGGTGGATACTTGAAATCCAAAATTGCTCCACAACAGAATCGTGCCTCACAAATTTTCGCAACTCCAAATTCACCTCCACCACTTCAAGATTTATCATTCCAAAACTCGTCACTTGCACCAGTCAAGAATGAACGATTTGTGTACTACATGCAAGAGAATAATATCATGAAGCGTATCGTCAACTCGAGTGGACCCAAAGATATCTACACAGAACCAGTGATCGTCATGGGTTTGCAAAAAGCAGGAAACGTAACGTTAGATATTAGTCACAGTGGTAGATTTTTATCTGTATTATGGGATAATGATAACGAGTACGATATTTATAGAACGGACAACTGGCATCGTGTTGGAAACGGAACAGGAACAGAGTGTTTGGTATGGAGTAGCACAGACGATCGCTTTGCAATTGTTAAAGGATCAACTAGATTGATCGCATTGTATCAAATACGCAATTTTGAAGTGCAAGTTGTGAGTGAAGCTTTAACGACAATGTACACTGTGAAAAGTATTTTTGGAGGAGCATTGTTGGGAGTATTGTACACAAACTCTCCTGATAATTTGGGATTTCAATTTTTATCATGGAATGGAGAAGAAAGTAGAGGAGGACTACTTCCAAAACCAAATAACGTACTATGGGATTCATTGAGCGCAAATTGTTTAATGATATACGGTACGAACTCAAATTTTTAATATTAACCATCATAGATGACTGTTTTGCAGTTTTTACAAGCTCACCACAGTTTAAACTCATTTGTTACGTCAATGAAAAATTGGAAAACGCAAAATGGTTCAACGCAACGCTATTTGCAGCAACAATGAACGAAATCAAATGTATTTTCCCATCAGCGAGGAGAATCTATAGCGTAGCTCTCGCATCGTTCGACATTGCAGGTTATTCCAAGTATGTTTCATTTTTTACATGGCTAATTATAGTGTCGAACAATCCGAAGAAGATAGTTTGGATCCAATCCCACAAGCACGACCAAAAGGTCCCATTACCTTTATCGATATCGTAGCAGATGATCTAGTCGTTCTAGATTCGTTAGGAGAATTACATCGCATATCACTTGGCCATCCAGCGTTAAAGTTTAGATTACTAGTAGCAGCTGGTGTTTTAGCAAAAGCAATTGATTGGCTTCCTCATATCCCATACGAACTTCATGACAATTTATCAGACTTTTTAGTCAGTTATGGAGCAGTACGCGAAGCATGTGGAGTTGGAAGTGTAAGTGCAGGACAACGATTCCAAATGTGTTTGGATAGTGGAATGATTCGAGAAGGATTAGAGTGTTTGCGACTTGTAGAAGGTGCTGATACGTATCGTTTGTATTTGCGTTTGGGAAACGTTGCAGAAATGAAAAATGAAGATCCAGAGTTGATTGAAGGAATTTATACAAGTGCCACAGAGATTGATCCAAAGGGGTATAGTGCATTAATGATCTTTTTGGCAAAAAGAAAAAAAGAACAACAGTTGAGTTTGTTACAAGAAAGATTAGAAAAACTGGAACCTAGTGTTGGGTCGCCATTGTTGTTGTTATATGCTACGTTAACCAATAACGATGAATTGAGGTTGAAACACTTGAATAATCCTGCACTTGTTTCTACATTCAACATGAAACGAGGACAAATTGGAACAAGAAATGATCTACAAGATTGGAGTGACAAATTACGGAAAAATAAGAATATTGCACCAGTAGAAATTAAAGAAGTTGATACGACGGGTCTAGTGACACCAAGTATACATGGACGAAGTATGAGCCATGTCTTTTAAAGAGAAAGTAATTTATATTCAGCTGTTACGTACTCGTCTCCATATTTGATGTCATTGGGAACGAATCCATAAGAAATAAAACCAAAACGTTCGTACAGTTTTGCTGCAGAGTTTCTTTCGTGTTGGCGATGCAATACCCATAAATGTATTTGTTCTAATCCTTGCATTTGTTTTGCAGCGTTTATAATTTCTGTGAGTAGTAAGGTGCCCATCCCTAAGCGTCTAGAACTGGGTTCGACGTACATGGCTGACAAGTAGGCTTTATGTCTCCCAACTATTCTGGTGTCTCTTCGAAATCCAACCATACCACAGAGCTTATCGTTGTTATAAGCTCCTAGAACAAATTGTTCTGGTGGACTTCCTACAATTTTGATTGCATCTAACCATTCATTATCTGTTAACTTCTTCTCGTCTTCTAGAGCATCACTAAATGAAAATTTGGATTCTTCTAAACTGAGTAATCTTAAAGTGCGGTAGTCATGTACATCTTCATGAGTTAGAACCCTGCAGTGCATTTCTGTCTCCTGTCAGGTTAAAATAATTGTAAGAGTGTCAACTTTGAAATGCAAGCAGACAACGAAGGCACTTCTGTTGTTCAAGTGCTGGCAGAGAAGCGCTTCCCACGGAAATTCAACATATACCCAATTCTAGTTCGTGGAATAAACAGAAGATTATGTATGGACAAGTTGGAAACTCAAGCAAAACCCTACTGTGGCCAAAAATTTAATACAATAATACATTACAGCAACTACAACAAAAAGATTCAAAAAATCGAGATTGAACTACCTACATCATCACTTGTACAACCACAAAGAATTCCACAAAAAAGAGGGCATAAGCGAGTCCATGAAGGGAACATAACGCTTGAAAAACTCGTACATGTAGCAATAGAAAAACGAAACGAGCTACTAGGCGTCAATTTACATGATTGTGTGCTATCTGTTATAGGATCTTATAAATCTCTAGGAATAAATTTGACAATAGAAAGGGTTTCGATAGCAACGATAGAAGAACAACTTGAAAATGGATATTTGCAAATTTCAGAGGATGGTCAAATCCTAAGGCTCTAACCACAATAAGTTGAACAATAAACAATGTTTATGTTTCAGAAATACTTAAAAAAGGGGCTCTGCTGGTCTCGATCCAACACTCTCCACCCGAGACTGGGGATGTTCTTCCAATTAAACTAAGAGCCAGAAGATAAGCTGATTCCAGCCATATCTAAGGTCTCGTTCGAAGCAGCAAAGCATTATGGGACACCTTTAGGATCCATATCGAAATGAACCAAGTCCTTTGTAACCATCACGAACTACCAAACAAAAGTTATGACATCTATTGGCTTCGAGTGCAGCACAGGTGATCTTAATGCTCTCAAGAAGCTGTTACCATCTCCCACTATCAACACTGAACGTGATAAAAATGGAAACTTGCCATTACATGTTTGTGCTGAGAAAGGATTCACAAAAGGTGTAGAGCTATTACTCGCCCATGGTGCAGATATCAATTTACGAAACAACGATGGCAAAACACCACTGTACTTGGCTGCAGCGTCAGGTTATTTACATTGTGTCGAAATACTCGTCAAAAACAATGCAGATAAAACCATTACAGATAACCAAGGCAAAACAGCGCTTGACGTTGTCGATACAACAAAAGGTGGAGGATGCAAACGACTATTGCAAGGCGAAGTTACAGAAAAGAAATCACGAACTCATAGAGGAGGACATCACAGTGTTCCAAGAGAAAGAACTGAAAACACAGATCATGGGAACGTGGCAACAAGACCTTTTGTCAATACCATGTTTTATACTCCTGATAACAATGCCATTACTGTTGTGAGTTACAACATTCTCGCCATTGCTTATACCAAGCCAAATTATTTTCCATATGCATCGCAAGAGGTGCTTAGTTGGGAATTCAGATACAAAAATTTAGTACGAGAGCTAACAGAGTTAAATGCAGATGTTCTTTGTCTACAAGAAGTAGACATGTACGAACAATTACGAGATGCATTGCATCCACTCGGGTATAGCTCTGTCTTTTTGCAAAGAACAGGTAGAAGAAAAGATGGATGCGCAACATTCTACAAATCGTTCAAGTTGACGCTTGTGAAAGAGACCCTGTTGTGTTTTAATGACTTTTGTACTGAAGAACTACGTCAAGATAATGTAGCGCTATTCTTGCAACTCCAGAAAAAAGATGGAGAATCGTTGTTCATTGGAAATACTCACTTGTACTACAAGGATGAAAGAGTCAAACGACAACAAGCTTCTGATATTGTCCGCGAAGCTAAAAAGCTGTCTGACACGAATGTACTCATTTGTGGTGACTATAACACTTCTGAAAACTCGTTTGTGTACAATTACATGCATGAGCAAGGGCTACAATCGTTATACCATCAAAATGAAATCAAATCGGTGGCCAATTCAATATGTCCTTACACTTCATTTGGCGGAAGACCATTGGATTTGGATTATATATTCGCAAGTCCTGATGTAGTTCCCAAAACTATCCAAGTGATGAGATTACCAGACAAGAGACTTGCTCTACCAAATCATTACCATTCTTCTGACCATGTACCAATTGCAGTGACAATAAAGTCAAAGGTGTAACAAATTCAAAAACATGTGAGATCCCATTGCACCCTCGTTTGACATACAGCACTTACAATGTTTGAAGACCTCAATATACGACTACAGGATGCATTGCCCATACAACTCAGCCTATTATGTACGATAAAACTACGCGAACGTTCAACGAAACGAGTAGACTTCAACTGGAAATGCACTTCGTACAGAAATGACGATATTTTTATCATTAACAAGAAAACAATACAAAAAAAAATCTGGCTGGAGCACAATATTTGTGTCCGACAAAGCGCTTGCAAAAGACATTTCATACTTTGAAATAGAATAGAATATACGTTCGACGAGACTCATACTTACTTGAAGACTTTATCAGGACTATTAGTTGGAATAACTGAAGATCGACACACGATTATTTCTGCGTATTACGAGCCATTTAAGTTGAATACTACGTGCGTAATATACAATGACACAAAAGGTGAATTTGGTAAGAAAAGTTGCGTGACAATGATGAGTGGCGCAAATGCAGACACTAGGAGTGGCGATGTTATAGGTGTTGCTGTTGACACAATAGCAGATCAGATACAATTTTATCTGAATGGTAACTTGATTGCAACAGGCATAAAGAAACCCTCAGATTTTTCAAAGCTTCATGCATTTGTGTCATTGTTTCATCACAGCACCGCAGTAACGCTCGTAGAAAAGTACGATTATTATCAATTAAATAAATAGTGAACAATCTATTGTCTAAATCGATACAGTAGTTTTGGAGGTTTGATGGTATGCTTATTCTTTTGATAAATTTCTTCGATTCTCTCGTGCATCAAATCTTTCCGCGTTATAAATCCGACAACATGATTCTTTCTATTCACAACAGGTAAATGTCTCAAACTCATACTTCTAAACAACTCAAAAGTTGTTGAAACAGTGGTCAACTCGGAAACAGTTAATGTTGATCGATTCATAAATGGTTCCAAATCGACAACTTGTTCTTCATGAGGGATTCTATTTAACAATGAATGAAGTTCAATTCTTGGTAAATCCTCCAAATAGTGTTGAATTTCTTTCTGAGTAAGTTCAACTCGTTTCTTGATCACAATGTACTTCAAAATGAGTAACAAGTAACTTCGAGAAATCATTCCTACGAATACAGGTGACTCTTGTGACTCTAAAACTGGGAATCCATGATGTGTCGTTGTAGTGAGATACTCTATGATGGTAGAAATTTGCGATTGTGTATGCAAACAACGCACATTTTGCTGCATGATACTTTCGTTCCTCAATTTTGTCATTTCAAAATTTGGTTCATTTTCAAGTAACTTTTTTGTTAGAACATGTGTAAAAACATACTGGAATGTGTTTGACTTCAATTTGAGCATCATACAATGGTTTTGTGAATAAATCACCAGTCCATTTGGAAATTAAAAGTGTCAACATGATAGGTAACAAGTACTGCATATCTTAAAGTTAGATCTTGACCAATCGTCTTACCATTTGTAATTTCCAAAAGAATAACTGTAAGTGAAATGGTCATACGAGTTACTCCTCCCATAAAACTACTTGCTCCAATGAGTGCATACGTTCCTGGATCAAGTTCCAAACTTGGGAAAATTAACTTGCATACAATGCCAAAGAATCGTCCATAGGCAGCTCCAACGATAATCATAGGTACGAATAATCCAGTAGCCATGGAAGTACCAGCAGTGTAGCATGCAAAGATCAAGTAGATCGCTGCGAATACGCCAGTTGATGCTAATCCAAATTCTGTTGCTGAACCACGTCCAAACAAGTGTCGAACTGCATTCTCTGGTGGAACTAGGAATAATGATGCGTATTCATTGTACGATGATGATGTGCATGTGAATGAAACTAGTGATTGTTTGACTTGTTGTGCATCGTTCTTTTCTCTACAGGTTGCTAAAAAGCAAATGTAAAACCAAACGGCGGAACATGCAGTTGTGATGAGTATGACTTCGATCATGCGGAATAGTTTGGTACGATGTAAAAACTTGGAACGTAATTGTGAGACTTTGATGTTTGTCCATGTGAAAATACTTCCTAATACTCCTCCTATGACGCCTAAAAATACAAATAGTGGAAATTCGTACATTGTGAAACCTTGTGACTGTCCTACATCAAAAATTACGGTCGCTGCGAGTGTGAGGATTTGTAAAAAGTGTTACTTACAAATTACATTGAAACGACCTTCGTATATTACACTCAAAAATAAATTAACTACAAAAGTAGCAGTCATAGTTCCAAAAAATGTACCTAGATTGTGAATTGGAAATCAATCACTTACGCCATGTTAATGCTTGTGACCAATGCGAAGATGCTTCCTCCAACGCAAAAAGAACACCACCAATAGGAGATCCGAACGCTGCTGCGATACCTGCTGCTGCTCCACTAGAAATAAAATCTCTTCTGTCCTATGCAAGTTAGAATCATGATCACAACATACTCTAGAGTTTCTAAAGTTTTCCATCAGTGGTAACGCACAACGAAACGTTCTACTTTTCCATTCTGCGAAACCTCCACCGATCATCGCACCGATGTGAATGAGTGGTCCCTCAGGTCCTACTGGTAACGATGCTGAAACTGCACAGATGACACTCACTAGTTTGGAAACAAGTGTGAAAATGTTTAGCGCTTTAGGTATGCGAACACCATTGAGGTAGGATTTAACTTCTGGAATACCACTTCCTCCTGCGTATGGCTAAAATGTTAAATGGAAAGTTGTGCATACCCAAATAAAAACGACAATGACGCTCGCGATGAGTACTAGTAGCATGTTTGATAGTAAAAAGATTAGGAATCCAATATGAACCAAATTGTGGGAATGAAAACGGACATCTATCGAGTGAGTTGGTATTCTAACGACGTACACTTCTCCATTAACATAAACTTGATTTCGAAAATCTTTTCGACAAAGAAATGTACTGTGTAGGCTGCAATTGCTGTAAACGTTCCGATTAAAATAACTGTTAACCATCTACGGACGTCATCGAGTCTAGTTTCCTGTTGAATGTAAGTTGTCTCATAATATTTGAATATGTACTGTTTTGCTTCGTTGTTTTTGATGTTTGAAATTGATATCACTTTCGTATACTACATAATTTAAACTCTGAAGAGGTTAACTCTGCTATGTTGATTCTTACTTCTACATCACTCGCAAAGTGGCTTTTATGTTCATCTTCTTTTGGTGAACGAACGCGACCACGCACAACGGTGCTCTTTCTTGGT
>JAESGV010000780.1_pt1 | contig 13710 bp, 3 predicted proteins | sample 9269781 | NCBI WGS metagenome assembly JAESGV01 (sample SAMN15741586, study PRJNA653496) | algae metagenome | isolation source: Tildeniella torsiva UHER 1998/13D and co-occurring heterotrophs from... | place: Slovakia: Slovak Paradise National Park, Hrabusice, Kosice Region | collected 2000-01-01 | reverse complement strand
ACTAGGCCTGTCATAAGGATCCATATATGTTAACTCGTTTCCTTGCACGAGACCATATGATGGAGACAAGAAGAACTTGTCAACAAACGTTAATGAAGCGTTCGGAGAGAGCAAAGGCAATGACATTCCCTTTGCGTATATCACTACATTGATGTCCCATGTTTCAGATATGGTATTATTGAAAATACATGCAAATACACCATCTGATGTGATTGTCGCGTTCAATAGAATCGTACTACCAAAACGAGGTCCTGTTTCGCAGTAAAACACAGATGAGCCATAGGTATATGATGCTGTTGGGAAAGAGGTACCCACACTTACAGTAGTCTTTGTAGTTGACGAAACAGGTACAGCCAATGGTTGTAGTGAAATGATACCACTCTTCTTGACGTATATGACTTCCAAACGATTGGACGAAATATCAAAGTATCCAACACCATCAAAGAATGAAATACCAATTGTGCGAGAGCCTGAACCTGTCACAGAGTCTGTGAGGATTGCATTACAACTAAAGGTGTAATCGCCGTCCACATTGCTCACGAGAGTTGCAGTCACTTTGGTAGGATTATTTGTAGATATACTACAAACGATAAAACCACTGTCGATTAACTCTTGTGGTATGTTTGCTTTTTGCAAAGTAATTGTAACATCTGCAGTTTGACCAATGTAGAATACTTGCGTTTGACTAGATAATGTAAAGTTGATCGTTTTCTGGTCTAAATAGTACAACGTGCCATTGTCGCTTGATGGATTCAATAGGGATACAAACTGAGAGCCTGTAACAGCAGGAACGTTCAGTAATGGTTTGTAGTACAGCACATGGTTGTCGTCGAGTTGAGTGGCATCATAAATAATGGCACAGGCTAGCCTATCCACTGCTATGACGGAACCTGTCCATGTTGCGTTGTAATATGAACCACAGCTTATCGTTTTTGTGCCTATAGCAGAACCAAATCGGAATGTGCTCGCACTAAACTTGAAATTCGTAGTTACATTTGTTCCTCTAAGTGCTGCCTTTGTAAGCGATGTCTGAACAGTCGCCATTCGGAAGAATAGCAAAGATTGCGCTATGTTCATTACGGTAACTTTTAACCCGCCATCAAGAGTAGTCAAATACGTTGGTACAGTATTCATGTCGGCTGTAACACCACCTGGGAAGAAGCTACTCTTTGAATCCACAGATAATATTTGTGATGTACATTGAATATTGTTGGACACCGAAGCACAGGTCCATACATCAGTTGCACCGTCGTTGAGCACCATTTGTAGCGCATATGACTGATATTGTGAAGGCACAACGTATGCTGATCCTGTGCTGTTTCTGATCACTGTGTGAACAGTTCCTGGTTGGAAATTGTTTATGGTTGGTGACAACGCCAGAGTTGTGAATTCCACTTTGCCACTAGCGATAGAAACAACACTCGTAGGAAGTGTAAATAGTGCTGATGAAACCAGAGAGGGAACGAAGCTAGTGATCCTGAGGCTAACAGAAACAGTTTCATCTACTAATGCACCTTTAACGTCACACTTGAATGAGCTGGCAACAACATTTGTTACGCTACTTATTAGTGTTCCTGAAGAGTCACTGCTGATGCATTCATACTTGAAGTTGCTGTCTAGCTGAGGACCAGAGTATGTAAATTTGGATGTAACATTAGACGACTTGTATGTTGCTGTATCTGCCATCCATGGAAGAGAAGCATAAATACTGATGTTACTAACATAAAACAAATCTCTACCGGGTATAGTTGCTGTCACAGTACTATTTTGTGCTCGATCAACAACCAAGAACGTTGACATCTTCTGTGGCAAATTAATTGGATCAATCAGAGGACCAAACACGCACGTTGGTTTTGCTCCAATAGTAAAGTTACATGGTAATGTATGTACACTAGACCCAAACGAGTATTGATACTTGAATGACAACAAAGGATCATCAGGTACTGTGAAGCTGAGCGACAGAGTGCTATTCAAATCAGATACGTTCAGTGCTTGTAACTCATTAACGAACGATGGTGCTATAAGTAGTTGTACGCCGACAGCAACTGTCATAATGGCATAGACAGGATTGTCGTATACAAACACTCCTATGTTCAGTGTTGTCATGGTTCCTGGTGCACTACTAACAGATGGTAGCTTTGCTACGTTACAGTATACACCTCCAGTGGTTGTATTCAGTAACACTGGACTATTGTATGAGTTGTTATCTCCAACAGCCCTGATATTACAGTACACATTATACACTGTAGGTAGCGGCGTAGATAGTGTGAAATAAACGTCGAAATTTGTTTGCTGTGCACTGTACGGTAGAATGAATGGCGTATAAGAGGTTATTGATGCTTGCTGCATAAAGTAGAATGCAGTGGGAGAGGTACTTAGAGTAACATTGGAACCAAATGCACTGATAACGTAAAGAGTGATCGCACTAGCGAACGACACTACTGGTGATGTAATGTTACAGGTGTATGTCTTCTGTGCAGAATCGTAAGTTGCCACGATACTACTTGATTGCGATCCACTTATCAATTGATACGTACATGCATAGCTCACGTATGTCTTGTATGGATTTACAGCAGATGTTTGCAATCTTACTGTCGTATTCTGAAGGCTAATTAACGTGGAGAAGGGCACAACTTGAGTTACTGAGATTTTCTGAACAAGTACAACAGGTAGTGAATTACTTGAAATGGAATAAAAACTTCCACCACTATTATCTAGCGAAAGTGACAAAAAGCCAACACCAGCGTTACTTGGATTAGAAGCAGGTACTGCACACGTGAAAACATAGAACCCTGTAAGAACCGCTGATGTCGGTGCAACTAACGTAAATGTGCCATCAGGTTGTGTAAAGTTACACCTAACCTTGGATAATAGCGAGGAATCAATAAAATTGTCAATTACAATCGATACTGATGCAACTGCAGCGGTATCAGTAGTGAAAAACGTGTTCGTTGGTGATACATAGGAAATGTTGTACGCTGCCGTGTACGTGATGTTGATCGGTGTACTTGATATGACAAACTCGACTCCACCTTCAGAATACACGATGTCTACGCTTTTATCTCCAATAGATTGTTGTGGAAGAGTACACGACATCAACACATTTGGAGGTGATGTGTATACAGTTGATTTGAGATTGGCACCTCCTAGTTTGCACATAATCTTTGATGCAATACTTGTCGTTGAAGATATGTTGAGCGTACTGCTCACATTCACGGTATATGAGTTGAAAAAGGTAAACGAAAATTTGGATAATGGAACTGTCAAGCTCCACAGTGTTGGATTGATAGTATAGTATGGCGAGATTGATCGTATAACAACACTGTTAACTCCCAGTGGTGTCTTCATCTTGATCATGACCGTTTGAATGTCGCTACTTGCAGTAAAGTTGGGACAACTCCACTTGGCAACACTTGAAATAACAGACACAAGTGTGGCAGGATACACGTTTGTTCCATATACACATGTATAGTTTAACTCATTGTTTCCTGTCGCTATTAGATTATTTAGTGGTGAAACATTCGCCTCCATAGTAAACGAGGTAGGATTGTTTGCAATGTTGAACGTAGGTAATAGGTTAGTACCTAAGATATCCGCATAGAGTGACAGTTTTGGTGTACTGTAAAGTTTGACAGTGTTGGTAGTCACTATCACATTATTGGTTCCAGTAGCAGCAATATTGACATAAAATCCAACATTGGCTATTCCAATACTAGGTAGAACGAATGTACACTGAAATAGTAGACCGTTACGATAAGCGTTTGTAGTGATCGTTGATGGAAATCCTGCATAGCATCCAAAACGTTCTGTGTTGTCTATTAGTGATGGAAGATATGCTGGTGTTGTGAGATAGATAGTAGTGGCATCTGCAACGTTACCACTGTCGACCAACGCTGGACCGTCCAATTTGTACGACAATGGACCTGTACCCATTACAGATATTGTCTTGGTTGTACTAACGAAGAAAGATTTTCCAGAGTAGTCGTACTTGAGTGCCACGTCAATGTTAGATCCTGCAGGGTATGCTGGAATAGTACACGAGTAACTACCATCACTTGGATTGTATGTTGAAGTTAACAATGTCTCTGTGCCTGTAGTAATAGCACACTTGATACGATTCTGTATGTTTGTTGGTATTGCTGGTGTTGGTACAAAGTAGAATATCATGGCAGTGTTCTCTATTGCTATAATACTACCTTGTGTAGTACTCAAGCTCAATGACGAAAGTACAGAAAAGGTATTATAGTAATACCCGTTAAATACGGTAATAGATGATCCATCACTTGAAGTTCCGTTGATGATGAGCTCTGAACTTCCTACCGTGGTTGCACTGATGTTGCAAGTAAAGCCATTGAAACCATTCCATGTTGCAAGTGAGCTCTTTCCTTGTATGTTGCATCGCAATGAACTTGGTGTGGCAGAACCATAATAAGCAACAGCTGCGGAAAAACTTGAAGATGACGGTTTCGCCCTAAGTTTTGGAGCTCCAACAACAACACGCCCACACGCAGAAGAACCCAAGTACTGTACGCGTAGTGTTATTAACGTTGTATAGTCTGGTAACGGTAATACAACAGAACGAGTGTTAGCGACAGTAAACTTGGCAAGTTCGACTTGGTAAGGACCTCCGATAACAGTGTTGTTGGCCAACACATAAAAGTTGACAAACTGTCCTTGCAACTGTGTATTACTACAAGCATTGCAGTAATCATTTTGCACACCGAATACCGCACTAAACTGATCATAATTGTTTGCTATCGTGAAGGTCATTTCCGAGGTTGAGAAACTATGCGCATGCAAACCATAACTAGTGCTAGGTGCGTATAGTGCATTGGCAATGTAAATACCGGTTGTTGGATCAACTGTACATCCATCACTCCATGATGTTACAGGCGCTCCACCAGAAGGTGTACCTCCGTACTCTGTAGCCGGCAAAAAACCTGTTGCTGTCCATGGCATACTATACATGTTGCTGTAAGATGCAGTGAAGCAGTTCGTTGTCACTGTAACGGGAACTGTCACACCTATGGGTAAACTCTCTGGCACAATAGAGTCAACTGGTTGTCCTGGGTTTGCATAAAAACTCACACAAGCCGTTCCAAACATAATATAACGTAATGCTCCTGGTGGCCATGCATTTCCATCAAATCCAGCAGGATCTACAGCACTTCTTCTTGGATACGATGCTTCTATATACAAACATAGAGTGTATGTTCCAATATTTTGAAAGTTGTACATTGCTGTGTATACCCTGTTACTATTTGACGCAGTCAATGAAACGAGTTCATAGGTAGTAGCGTTCACCAACACTAGATACACGTAGGCAGCATTCGTGCTGTCCAAGTTAAGAGCAGTATTAGACAATGTGAAACTGATCGAATTGGTTGTGTTTCCTACGATCTTTTGTTGCGGGTTGGTGAGTGTGTACTCGGTATCTGGTATAAATGTTGTCAATAGTGGTGTGCCACCAGAGTAGTACAAACTAGGAAAACTTGTAGTATCATAGTAGGAAACTCGCACTTCAGCAACATTCGTAGAAGTGATTGCACTGAGTCCCGTCATATCACATGAAATAAATCCATTAGATATGGTAGTAGGTACGACACCTTTGAACAAAGCTCCACCAGGAGGTATAGTAACATGACACCGAAGATCTGCATTCGCACTTGCTGAGTTTGCTAAAATGTAAACCGGGATAGCATAAGCTGTATTAGAAGCTTTGTATCGCACTACTGCTTGCTTGTAGTAAGCAAGTACTAACGTGTCTAATGTTACATAATCTACCGGACCTAGACCTACATCCACATCTGTAGCAACGTCACGATAAACAGATAGTGATGTTGCTGATCTTGCGCTACTAACAAAGTTTTGGCAAGTAACCAATACCGTGGTGGCAGAGGCTACTGCTACTGTTGCAGCAAACGAGGGAAGACTTCCATATTTACAATAATAGGTTGCACCAGGTCCACCAATTTGCGCAAGTGACCTGCTAATTATGATCTTTAGGTTAACGGCAACATTAGCAGCTCCAATACTTGGTGAAACAGACGTTATACTGGATTGTACTCTTCTTAATGTTCTACATCGTCCGTTTCGACATAAATTGGAGTCATCGGGAGCGACATGCTCTTCAAACAGAGATTCTGCCAATTCTGGAGTAGCATGACCATATTTCATAGTAATTCGATCCATTGCTCCGACAAATTGAAGATCTATCTTGTCTGATCCAATTCGTCTGTATCCGATTGTGTAGGAAAACTCATCTCTATCCTCAAACGAGTTGGTAAGGGTGGGAACATTTTCGGCCGATGCTACTTTAGTTCCATTGACGTACAACACATATGATCCTGTAAGACCATTGTAGTCAAATAATATGTGATTCCAGTTATCTTGATTTAGAGGAGTGATACTTTTGGTAGATCGTGTCTCACCATCTGCGTATACTGCAACAGAGTCACACGTTGGAAAATACAGTCCGAAATAGTTGTATGTTGTGTGAACGACTTTTTTCTCGCGTTGTACATTATACGAAAAGTCGAATAATGTGCCACATAAATTGTCTTTCCTAGCACCGCTTGGATTTACCCATGCGGAGACAAAAAATGTATTTTCTACTGTTCGGTTTATGCTTCCTGATATGTCCCTTGCATACAGTTTCCGCGAGTGTTTGTTGCCGAATATGAAACACGAGTTTGCATTTTGTCTTCGTGGGTTGCATTCTGAACCAAAACCTATGTGCGCCGAGTACTGTGGAATATACGGTGAGCAATTTTCGCCACAGTGTGGGGCACTATTGACATGATAGAATGTTGGTGCGCTGCTCGACTGTTCTAATACGTTGTGTAAAAATTTTTCGTTGGCATCCTGCATAAAATACGAGTTGGCAGTAACACCAACAAATACTACTAGCCACACATACAGGTGCACCACGTAGTTTCTCATGACTTTGAGCTATTAATCAGCGTAAGTTTGTCGACGTGACGTTGACGTTTGATACGTCGCTAAACAGCAAAAAGAAACGCGAAATGGAAAATAGATAAGAAGAGGAGGACATTTAAGGTTGAGGTTTGTCCTCTGATTGTTAATGATGCAAATCAAGTACATAAAACGCGCAAAGTACAGCGAGAGTAATTCATAGGTGCGAAGAAAGTTAAAACACTTGCACATAGAATACAAGGCATACTTTATTAGAAGTCGAAGAGTTCTTACCCACATGGCAACGTTTTTGATTTATTTCTCAACCAGCTCTCTTATGGTGTAGGGGTAACATAGTGGACTTTGAATCCATTGCCGGTGGTTCGATTCCACCTAAGAGAACTTCCTTTTGCGACAATCAGCTATTTCAAGTTCGTTTTCGCGATCGTTATCTATTATTGCTTGCGTGTGCTTCAAGCACAGAGACAGACTTTTGAGACTTACCAGCTTCCAACCTTGTTCGTTTTTGCATCACAAGAAAGATATGATGAATGTTTAATTAGTACTCCTTGCGTGAAATGGTTAACAAATCAATGTGAGAAGCTCCCAACTCTTCAATGACAATTATTGAATTACTCTGCTTGACCATTTCTGGTGGTATGTGATCTAGCAGTTAAAAAAGTATAATACTCTACATACAGTCGATTTGAGTTGGTTTGCCCTCTTTCTGTGATGCTATTGTCCAATACATTCCAATATCAAATCCATTAACATAGACGTGACCACGTTGAAGCCCAGTAACAGTTACTAGCACTGGATTAGAAACAGCAGCATCAATCACTCTTTGTTCCAACGAAAATTGTGCATGATACCATACCAATGGTCTATTTGCATATTTTGCAACATTGGAATCCCACTTTACGAGTTTTCTTCCTTGGTTGGTAAACAATTCTACTACTTCTCCAGAAATACCCTTTTGATGGTACCACGAATTCTTTGTTATATCTTTACCATCTAAAGCGACCAATCCAATAATACCTTTTTGCTCTTTCCAATCGTCGCGTACATCATTATCCAATCCAAAAGAGATAGAAAGAATTTCGAGTAAATACTCTCCTCCTGCCTTCATGTTGATTTTGATTGTAGCGATTGCGTTTCCTTGAGTGTGACTCAACTCTTTCCACTCGCCTTTATACTCTCCATTTACGAATACCAAGAGTGACAACGCGTTTCTCGTAGCAATGATAAGTTTGTTATCTCCAGTTGTAAATATTGCTCTGGTACGATACCACAATCGTGCAGTATCATCTTCTGTTACATTTAATTGTTCTCTTGGTGTTACATGTTCAACAATTGGAATTGTCTTTCCTCCAATAACTGGTCTTAATACGTTTGTTTCTTCTGCGTAGGCTTGCCATGACAAATCTTTAACTATAGGTACTACCTTCATATTTGGAATATTATCAGGTACTTTTGATGTGTTGTAGAGTATTCTTAGCTTTTCATCTACAATCACTACACTCTTTGCCGACATGGAAAAGTTCTTTCCTGAAAATAGAGTAGCGGTGGTTCCATCAGCACTAGAGTAGATGAATGATATCATACGCCCGTTGTTTCTGTAGGTATACGACTGTTGTTGTGTACCATCTTCCCAGTGATCCTTGTTCCACCATTTCAATTTTGCTATTTCGGCATCTCCACTGAGTATGACATCCGAGTATTTGGCAATGAGTTTGTGTAAATTTCCCAAATGAGTATACTTTGGTTCATGCAATGTTCCATCACTTCTCAAATTGACATCATTAGCATACATTGTCGCAATGCTTGGCGCAGCCGATATTCCGTAATGGTTACCACCATGCCACATGTAATATGACATGTAACTTCCTCCTGCTGCTACCCAACCTGCTACCGAGTACGCCAAGTCATCTGTTGCTCGTTTTCCTGCATCACTTCCAAACATTTCATATCCACTCCAGTTTTCTGTCAACAATAATGGTTTGTTTGGATATTTCTTTGCGTGTCTTGCAACGTAACCATCATCTACACAATTGAAATCATTGCAAGAGTTTAGTGTTCCATTTGCACTATCGCCGTTGCACATGATCCATGGAATGTCTAAATTGAGATCTTGAGCTAGTCCTCCACACCAATTGACGTAATCCATGTTTCCACTATATTCATTTTCGATTTGTGAAAGAATTATTGGTCCGCCATGTCTCGCCAGGTATGGTTCTACTTTGCGCGCAATCGAGTAGACAAACTTGCTCATCTCGGTCATCCATGGTTGATTGTATGTTCTGTATTGAATACCAGGAATGTTGTTCAACCATACAGGTAATCCTACAATTAAGTTTGATTTGAAAATATCTTACCTCCATAGTTCCACTCGGCACATATGAAGGGACCTATTCTGAGGTTGACAAAGAGCCCCACTTGTTTTGCAATCTCCAAGAACTGTAACAGATCGGCATTGAATTCAAAATTTGATTCTCCTCTCTTTTTCTCGTGAAGATTCCAAAATACATATGTTTGTATGACATTGAGTCCCTCGTCTCTGGCTTTTTGGAAAATGTCTAATAATTAGTATACATGTCACCAATGTTACCTCTCCACATTGCAGGTGTCGATCTAGCATAGTGTACAACACCAGCGAGCAGCATTACACGTTCGTTGTTGATAGTTATGGCTCTCTTGTCATAAGAAACAGAGAATGGCTTTCCTTGTAGTTGGTCGTACGTAATCCATGCATCAGCAAGTACAACTGACAAGATACAAAAAACTATAATCAGTATCTTCATGTTTATCGTTTTTGTGAGTAATGAACCTGACTGGCTTATTTCACACGATCAGCAGGTATGCTAAAAATACTCAAATATCTTTGCCTTCTCTCTAGTGGATTACGCGATTCTTCTTGATTTGTAGCACAACTACTCGCGTTATTGTGATCAGAAATGCTGTTATCCTACTTTTGTTTGCCAGGATTGTTCTATGAACGCTACACAGTGCTCTTGTCTCTTATGATCTAGCACTTTTTACACTCACAACGCGATGCTGCAAACTCTCATGCTTGATTTCCATATCGCTATAAGTTTTTCTTACCCCATTGGAGGTGGTCTCAACGTCTTATTTAATGTACACTAACTTTAAATTGAACAGCGTTGACGTGCTGTGTACCAGTAACCGTAACAATAAATTCTGAGGGCTCAGTGACCATCTTTCCATTTCTAAATCGCTCAAAACTCTGCTCGCCAAATTGGAGCTCAACATGCTTGTTCTCTCCTACTCTCACATGAACACGATTAAATGCTGCCAACTGTCCTTCCTTATGAGTAAATTCATCTTGTGGTGCTCTAGCAAACGCCAACGCTACAAAATCACCGTCTCTTGAGCCAACGTTTCTAACCATGACATGTACGCTCGCTTTAACAGGCCGGTACATCACCACCGACTCTTGAACAGCGATTTCAAATTTTGTGTAACTCAAACCATATCCAAACTTGTACACTGGTTCAATCTGTAAGTACCGATACGTGCGACCAGGATATGGTCTCATACGCATATCTGTGAGTGGAATCATGTCTACATATTTTTGTGGATAAAAAGTTATAGGTAACACCCCACCAGGATTATAGTTACCAAACAAAACATCGGCAATTGCTGTACCACCGCTCTGTCCTCCATACCACGCTTCTAGAATCGCACTCACTCTGCTATCATCTCTCAAATGAGTAACGTCTAGTGGTCCACCATTTACCAATACGACAATGACGGGTTTTCCCTTGGCAGCAACTAACACTTTATCAATTAGCTGATTTTGAGGCCCAGGGAATGTTAAATTGTACCGATCTTGACCTTCTCCCTCGTTTATTTGATTCAATCCAACCACTAGAATAATTATATCTGCTTTTTTTGCTACTTGTATCGCTTCATCGAATCCACTAGTGTCTATGCCGTCAACTTCGCACCCTTTTGCGTACAAGACGTCTTTTCCGAGTAAATCTTTGATGCCTTGTAATGGTGTAATAATGTATGGTGGTCTACCTTGATAGTTCCCACGCATTGCGATAATATCATCAGCGTTTGGTCCTATAACACCAATTGTTGTCTTTTGTGTTCGATCCAATGGTAATGTGTGATTATTCTTCAACAATACCATGGATTCGCGTGCTGCTACAAGTGATAATTGCTGTGCTGCAGGTGTATTAATTTCCGAATATTGAATTTTTTCCCATGGGTTTGTTGCTCTATTAAACATTCCCAATTCGATACGTTGTGTGAATATTCGTTCTGTCGCTTGTGTGATATCTTTTGCTGTCAATAATCCACGTTCTAACGCTTCTGGAAGATGTTTGTAGAACAGTCCACAATCGAGATCTGTTCCTGCTTTTAATGAGACTGCCGTTGCGCCATACGTCGTATTGGAATAGAAATGAGGATCATAAACGTTTAAAACGGCATCGCAATCGGCAACGACGAAACCTGTGAATCCCCACTCGTCACGAAGTTTTTCTTGTAAAAGCTTTGGGTTGGCGCATGCAGGTACGCCATTGACAGCATTGTATGAGCACATGATAGAACGCGCTTTTCCTTGGATTACACATGCTTTAAACGCAGGCAAATAGGTCTCTTCTAAGTCTTGACCATCAACAATTGCGTCGAATCCATAACGTTGTACGCCATTCCACTCCTCTAGTGAATATGCGGCAAAATGTTTGCATGTTGAAACAAGTTTTGTAAATCCTTGGTTGTTTTGCTGCATTCCTTGTACATATTTTGTCGCATACGTAGCAGACAAAAGTGGATCTTCTCCTGGAGTTTCTTGTCCTCTTCCCCACCGTGGATCACGGAAAATGTTAATATTTGGAGCCCAATATGTGAGTCCACCAACATTCTTATTCCACAGTGCTCTGCCCTCTGTCGAAATAGTTTTTGCAATCTCGCTGTACATGGAAATGTTAAATCCTGCTCCAAGACCAATAACTTGTGGGAACATTGTTACGATATCATCTTGTGCCAAAATACCATGCAAGGCTTCGTTCCAATAGTCATATGCAGTAACGCCAAGTCGCGGTATACCAGGTGAAATATGCGTAAGTTGGTTCATCATTTCATACAGTGTCATTCTTGACGTTAGATCTTGTGCGCGTTCTTTGCTAGATGATTTGTTGCTGCACATGGGATAGTTTGCAATAGGTGAATCTAGATCGTCACATTGCCAAGTGGTAGCATAGTCCAAACAGATTCCTGATAGTGAAAGTGACGAAATATGACCATTGTCCTCTATTCTCCACTTTTGTGCATTTAATCCTGTACAAGGAAGAAATAATGCGAGAGATCCGTACTCTTCTCTTTGTGTTGTTTTTGCTGTTGGAGTAAGGCATACTAGTTCGGAAATAGTATTGTCAATGTTACGAATAGATTGTGTATGTTCATCATAGTATATCTTTTGTTGGCTCGAGTCTTGGCATGCTGCAGTAAATATCATTCCATCTGCGCGAACAGTTAGACAGCGATTCAATAATCCAACCGGTGATAATTTGTTGTTCTCTAGTTTAAATTGTTGTACAGGTGAATTATGACATCCCCACGTATTCACAACTTTGGATTGGGCGTAGAAGTTCATATCCGCGTGAACCAAAAGCACTAACACTAGTACGCAAATGAGTACTGCTTGTGTCTTTGCTGCCATCGAGTTTGGATAGTTGAAAGCTGTGTATTACAATCACGCATTGTCTTAGAATTTTAGTGAGATTAGATTTAGTACGCATAATGCACAGCTTCGAATAATAAATTAATGTTTTTTTGGTAAATTTAATAAGTTCCTCATCTCTTCATAAACTAGAAAACTTACTGTACATTGTTAGTTAAATCTTGAGAACTTACCACTTATAGATGGTATAACTTTCAAATAATTTGGCCACAGACCCCTATAGTATCCAACGAGTCCATCATGTTTGAAAATTTTGATTAATGCATCGGTCATTCCCTTATAGTGTTGCTGACCGCTATTCGCCGTTGATCCAAGCATATTTTGCACTTGAAGGCGACGTCTAACCAACTCGAGCGGATACGAAACTGTCTGGCCAACTGTTCCTCCTACAGCTCCGCATGCCAAGGTCCATTTAGGATCTAATGTTCCATCTTCACGATGGGGTACTAATCTCTTCAATGTATCATACGTAGCAAAGTCCATACCTACATATGGAACGACTCCAAGCATGGATGGGAACAGTCCTCGATAAAGAGCAAATGGACCTTCTTTCTTTAAAATATTTACAAACATGTTCCACAAACTTGTGTCACTCTTATTTAGGACCGATACACGAGCTCTCAGAAAGTCTAGTGGGTACGTTATTGTCAATGCAGTCACTCCAGCTGCACCACCGGCTACTAATCGCTCGGTAGGCGATGTAAGTTCTTCTTTCCCAAGAATCTTTGCATAGAGAGCCTTGTATCGATCATAACTGTAAAATTGTATCGCCGAAGTTGGGAATATTCGTAAGCAATTGAGTCCATTACCACGAAACATTCCTCTCAAGCCTTCTTCTTTCCATATCGTTCTTAATGCACCTGATACTGAAGTATACTTTGCTTTTTGACCAGGATGATGTACTTGTGTTTGAAATAGAATCTTTAAACGTTCTAATGGTGAAACAAGACTACGCGAAATACATCCTGCAACACCACCGGCTAATAATGTCCGCAATGCGACATCTGCAGTAGTATTTAAATGCATGAATCGAGATCTACCAGGTACTTCGATCTGTAGTAGATTGTCCGCACGTGATAGAA
>JAESGV010000779.1_pt1 | contig 13711 bp, 6 predicted proteins | sample 9269781 | NCBI WGS metagenome assembly JAESGV01 (sample SAMN15741586, study PRJNA653496) | algae metagenome | isolation source: Tildeniella torsiva UHER 1998/13D and co-occurring heterotrophs from... | place: Slovakia: Slovak Paradise National Park, Hrabusice, Kosice Region | collected 2000-01-01 | reverse complement strand
TTGTCCAATCTCGAATCAAGTACTCGCTTACACTCCAGATTTGAGAAGTCATCCTGCTGTGTTGTACATGGCAAACAATCTAAAAATTGTACTAAGCTCTGATGATCCTGGTTTGATGAACTATGTTAACATGACCTATGACTCGTATGTAGCGTACACTAGTTGGGGTGTGGGTCTTCGCGACATGAAACAACTTGTATCAAACGGTATCGAGTGTAGTTCTATGCATAAAAAGTACAAAGATGCTGCAAGAGAGTCAATTGATAAACAATGGGACAACTTTGTCGACATGGTACACGATGAAGTATGTAACATGGACACTACTCAGGTAGTAGCACTAAAAGATCAAATGATTCACTGTCAACGTGTTCAAGGTGTACAAGTTAGTAAAACTTGCAAATCTGTAGATGTTGATACTCCATCACCAATTGATTTCTCTTTTGGAGGTGGTGTAGCGTTCAACTTTTGTGATAACATTACTTGTGTTTTCAATACAAAAGATGGAAATGAAGCAACTCGAGTACAAGGTCAAGTCACACTTCCATGTCAACTACGGTGCATGACACCAGAATGGAGCGAGCATGGTACCTATTATATCGATGTACTACACAATGGTAACTCGTTGTGTGGTACTTATCGTAACTGTACCACGTTTGAGTTCTTTGGCAAGAAGGACGAAACATCAAGATGGTTAATTGGTATCTTGATTGGTATCGTAATCATTGCAGTGCTAGTTACTGTGATCGTGTTCTTGATTCCACGAAAGAAGAAACCAGAGGAAGAGGCACAAGGTCTTCTTGTTAGGTAAAGACTGTTACAATTTTGTTAGCGTTTAATCAGTGTTTAATAAATGTTTTCTTATTTGCTCCATAGCGTTGAAACATCCATCAAAGATACTTACTAAACAGAACACTAGTACTCCTAGTGATACTAGTGCAGTTGTCAACATGAGTAATACAGGTGAAATAACGTATACCACATGAGTGTTCCACTCGAAATCGTATCTGCATGTAAGGAGTATAACACCAACGCCAATCATCGCAGTATAGAATGAACATGTTATAATGAATGTTATCTCTGCACAATACGATGTTGTAGTCCGTCTAAATAATGTGAAAAATGGTGCCATGACTAACGCTAGCACTGAAGGCCAAGCGATCACTGACCATGTGATATGTTCTGGATATTCATTTGCAATCTTCTTATCAATCATATGTACTTGTAGACACGCTGTTAATAAAAACATTAACGCAGTCATCGAGTACCATGGTATCTTTCCAGTCGACTTCGCACGTGGCGCATAGAGTATTTGTGTGATCACGAATATGAATGTGAATAGTTGTAGTGGGAACCATCGATACTTTAGCACTAATGATGGGTAGTGAGTACCGATAAACACTAGTGGAATCCATGCCAAATTACTTAGTATTAGGTACGTGTGATTTGTTTCATGTAAAATGAGTTGCTTGTGTACACTGTTCGACTTTCGAAGTTTTCGAAGTTGGAACCACTCTAGTGACACTATTCGAAAGAATGTTACCGCATAGGGAAAAAAGAAAAATATGTGATTGAAAAACCAAACAGTGGTTTTTCCAGCAGTAGTCCACTCTGCTTCTGATAGTTGCACAGCGAACGGTATGACAATTAACAAGTATAAAAACGATAGTGGTTGCATGACTAGTATCATTGTGAAATACGGCTTTAGAACTCCTCGAACTTTTGTTGGGCTGAAACCTTCGTTTGTTAGTTGTGTAGCGATTCGTTTGTCGACGATATTTCTATGTGTAGTCCGTAGAAAATTAATGTATGCTTCTCGCATGGTAATATAAGAGCGGTCACTTAGATACGAGTCGAACTCTAGTCTTCGTTGTACGTCCCATTCCTCTAGTCGTGCTGTGATAACATTGTGCCATAATGAGTTGCTGTAACTGGCTGCTTTTTCCCATTCTTTACAAACTTGACTTGCTGATTGCAAGTCCTCCACTGTACTCAAGTACGAGAATATCTTACGAGCAATTGACCAAGGTACTACGCTGGTTTGATTTTCTGTCATGATGTTTGACTCTTGTAACAAGAAAACATGCTCAAAACAAGACGATTGTGGGAGTTGCATAAGCACACACACGCTTTATTTATCGCTTTTCATTTTTCATATTCGTCACAGCGGACACCAAAGTATTATGGGGATCGAGTCATGGATTGTATGAAAAAGTCAGATTTTTCGACGGCAAAAACGATAGCTCACGACATCATTCGACATCCTGTGCGTCTAAACGTTAAAATCAGTTCCATTTTATTTCGATTGCTTTTCCAGAGCGGTACAACTCTATCCACCATTCTAGATTTATACAAAAGTTTGCTGAAAACAGGCATGGTCCCCACTAGCGTTACATTTAATACATTAATATCTGGCTGCGTAAAAGCCAATGCGTTCGACTATGCCGACATATTCTATTCGGAGCTAAAAAAGAGCAACGTAACAATCGAGATTGAACTTGCAACTGTACTTATCAAAATGCATGCGTCTCAGAATAGACCTGATTTGGCATTTGAGGTATTCGACCTCGTTCATAACAAGGATGAGATCATATACACCCAAATGGTCGGAATTCTGTGCAACGTAAAACGTCAAGATATCGCCGATAGAGTATATGCACAGTTGATACAAAGCAACTACTTGCAAAACTCTATTCAATTATCTACGGCGACAATCAAGATGCTCTGCTCGTATAATAGGATCGATGAAGCGAAAAAGACCTTTCATGATATGAAGCAAAGAGACGCTACAACTTTTGTCGTTATGATCTCAGCCTGTATCGATGCCAAGCGATTTAAAGAAGCTGAAGAGATTTACAGCCTGGCAGAGCAATCGAAAATACCAACAACGGTGTATCTTTCTACTACGATACTCAAGTTGTATTGTCAAAGTAACAGAATCGAAAAAGCGATGGACGTGTTCAACAACATGAAAACACGCTCTTCGGCTACATATGTTGTTCTAATGAATGGGTGTTTGTTGAACAATAGATTGGATTTAGCAGAAGATTTGTATAATAGACTACTACAAGAGAAGATTCCACTCACTGCCGAACTACGATCGACAATCATTACTATGCTATGTAAGAAAAATAGAGTCGATACTGCTATGAATCTCTTTTATAGTATGCCATACAACACTGTTGTTCATACTATCTTACTCTCCAAGTGCATCGAAGACAAACTCTACTCACAAGCGGATGAACTAATCTTGAAAACTAAAGAGGTTGATATAGAGTTGGCAAATACTATGCTCAAGTACTATTTCGCAAAACTCAACACCGATCAGGTTATGACACTATTTCGTGACACGAAAAATCGTACAATAGTAACATACATAGTTATGATCTCTGGTTATACAAAAGCTAAACTATATCAAGAAGCATATGAGATTCTTGCAAGCGTTCCACCGGATATGAAACAAAATGGCGAGTTGATAGCGACTGTACTAAAGCTTCACATAGAGAGTAATAGATACGCTGACGCTGTAGAACTGTTTCAATCGATACGATCATCAGATAACTTGTTAACAGAACACGTGTTCTTGACAATGATATCAGGATGTGCAAGGTACGATGATATCAAACTTGTGGAAAGTATACTACTGGAAGTACCACTCACTACAGAGATAGCAAAGCTACTCATGATGTTCTACTTTGATCGTGACATGGCACAACAAGCGCATTCGATATTCGAAAAGCATTTGAAGGTGTCGTCACCTGATTTGGATATGCTCATGTTAATCATCAATGACGCCAACTCTCAACAATACAGATACGAATTGGAAGCAAAGATACTCGATGGTACATTCGTACATCCATTGAATATCTGTATATTGATGCTCTGCTTGGCGAGAAAATGTAAATACCAAGAAGCACGAGATATGTTCGATCTTGCACCTGTAAAAGATCTAAATTTGTGGAATACAATGCTGAGCGTGTACAAACTAGGAGCTCAAGGAGATGAAGCGTATAATCTAATACAGTTACAAAATCAATCCCACGTCAAACCAAGTAAGAGATCGTATGTGATTGCGCTCTCTGCATGTGCTCACAGTGGCAATATTGAAGCCGCAGAACGATTGATTGAGGAACTCAAACAGAAAAACATGTTAGATAACCATCATTTAGGATGTATGGTTGACGCATACGCTCGTAAAGGTCTCTTGGACAAAGCAGAGAAGTTGGCTCTGCAATGTGACAATAACACAGTCTGGACATCAGTACTTGGTGGATGCAAAAAGTTTGTTGATCCTGAGCGAGCTGCACGCGTTACTAAACGTATACAAGGTTCCAGTAGATCTGCTGCTCATGTACTGCTAGCTAACACGTATGCATCTGCGGACATGATGGAGGAGCGAGATCAGGTCAGAGCTTGGATGGCAGAAAAAGACATTAAAAAAATCCCAGGTAGATCTAATGTCAAGGTAGGGGATAAGTTTTACAGTTTTGTTGCAGAAGACCGAGATGCCCCAAAAGAAGCAATGCAAACGTTGGATGATCTGCGAATCGTATTCGAGGACAAGTATAACTATTCACCTGATTTCAAAAGCATTTTGAAAAATCTACCAAACAATGACGCTAAAATACATCACCTGTGGAGACACAGTGAAAAAATTGCTCTAGGAGTAGCGTTGCATTATTCGCACGAATCAGAAACCATTGAAATAACGAAAAATCTGAGAATGTGCACAGATTGTCATACCGCAACAAAGCTCATCTCACTTCACACGCAACGGGTAATTATGATAAATGACGCATACAGAAATCACAAGTTTGAAAACGGTGCTTGTGAATGTAACGACTACTATTAACGAGCTGTGATACTTAAAATCTTTACTACTATCACCTCTTCGATTTTGAGTTCAATAGAATTTTGCAATTTCAAACAAGTTTCTAGTCTATTAAACAATTGTTTGCTGTCACGTCAAAATGGTTAACCAAGTTCAAATCGCCAAAGATAATAACTATTATTCACACATGCCTTGATTCTTCACTGTAGTGTGAAACCATTGTTTACGGTTTATTTTTTCGCTATTTTTGAAGAACGAACAGTATTGTAAAATACTTATCCCACCAATCCCTAAACGGCCGCAGGGTAAATAAACAAATTCTCCAATTTTATTTTCCGTAACAACACAACATGTCTGATCAACCCCAAGTTATTGTCGTCGGTGGAGGTTCGTATAATTGTCCACATTATTTAATTTTCTAGGTTTGAGTGGTCTCTCAGCAGCACATACCATTATTCAACGTAAATTCCTGTGACACATAATATTTAACATTATTAGGTGGTGGTAATGTACTTCTTCTAGATAAAAACCCATTCTTGGGTGGTAACTCAACAAAGGCTACCTCTGGTATCAACGGTGCTCTCACAAAAGCACAAGTAAGACTCAACATTCCCGACAGCGTCGACAAATTTGCTTTGGACACAGCAAAGAGCGCTTCAAAGGGTGCTAGCGATAAAATCTACCCACTCGGTGACGTTTTGACTCGCGAAAGTGCTGAAGCCATCGAATGGTTGATTAGACACTTTGGACTTGACCTCTCATTAGTCAGCCCATTGGGTGGTCACTCACAACCAAGAACCCATCGTGGTCCAGAAAAATTCCCAGGTATGACCATCACCTACGCTTTGATGGAAGCCTTGGAAAAGATTGAAGAAGATACCAATGGCGTTAGAGGACGCGTAATCACCAACGCTGACGTCAAGAAGCTCATCACTTCTGATGATGGAACTGTTATCGGTGCCGAATACGTCCACGAAGGCAAGACTGAACAAGCCTTCGGACCAGTAGTCATTGCAACTGGTGGTTATGGTGCTGATTTCTCATCAAGCGGTATTTTGGCCAAACAAAGACCAGACTTGTTGGACTTATCCACTACCAATGGTGACCACTGCACTGGTGACGGTATCAAGATGGCACAAGCCGTAGGTGGTGCCGCTGTTGATTTGGAATTTGTCCAAGTCCATCCAACTGGCTTGGTTGATCCAAACGACGCTGGAGCCAAAGTCAAATTCTTGGCTGCTGAAGCCCTTCGTGGTGTTGGTGGTCTCTTGCTCGACGGAAAGGCAGAGAGATTCGTCAACGAATTGGCAACTAGAGATCACGTATCTGAAGTTATGGCCAAGAACAAGTCACCCTTCCGCCTCGTACTTAACGGTAAGGCATCCAAGGAGATTGAATGGCATTGCAAGCATTACGTAGGTCGTGGTTTGATGAAGAGATTCACTGGTCCAGAGTTGGCCAAGGAAATCGGTGTTTCATCATCCAAGCTCGAAGAAACCTTCAAGAAGTACAATGAAGTTGCCAAGAAGGGAACTGACGAATACGGCAAGAAGTTGTTCCAAAACTTGCCATACTCAATGGACGACACTTTCCACGTTGCCCAAGTATGCCCATTGGTACATTACTGCATGGGTGGTGTTAAGATTTCAACTGGTGGTGAAGTCTTGACCGAAGATGGACGTGTTGTTCCAGGTCTATTTGCATGTGGTGAAGTTACTGGTGGCGTTCACGGTAAGAATCGTCTAGGAGGTTCCTCATTGACTGAATGCGTTGTATTCGGACGTGTGTCAGGAGGTACTGCTGCTCAATACTTTTTGCAAACATTGATCAACAAACCATCATCAGGTGGCAACGGTGGTCCATTCGAGCTCTCACTCCGTGGTTCTGGACTCAATGTCCAAATCCAATGGGACGGCAAGTCAACTGGCTCATCTGCACCAGTCAAGCAACAAGCCCAACCAAAGGCACAAGCACAAAAGACTGCTCCAGAGAAGAAGGCACAACCAGAAAAGAAGGATGCCTCAGCACTCAAACAATACACTCTCCAAGATGTCGCTAAGCACAACAAGGAAGGTGATCTCTGGGTTGTTGTCAACGGAAAGGTTCTTGACTGCACTCACTTCATGAAGAGACATCCAGGAGGAGCTAAGGCTATTCTTTTGTACGCCGGTAAGGATGCTACTGAAGAATTCAACATGCTACACGATGAGAACGTCATTGAGAAGTATGCCCCAGAAACCATTATTGGTACCCTCGCTACTGAACTCAAGAGCAAGTTGTAAGAAATAAAATGGAAATATTTAAATAACAATGTTTAATATTCTACGTCATCGTCTACATCATCAAAGTCATCTTCAAAACCTCCATCTTCGTCGTCTTCCTCCTCGTGTAGTGTTTTTCTCGGTGGTGCTTGTTCAAGATCGTCATCTGTTCCAGAATCGTCTCCCGAATCGTCACTGCCTTCGTCATCGTCGTCTTCGTTCAGTGAGAATGCTTTTGCTGTTTTGTATTGTGGATTTAGAGGTCTTTGTGCAGGCTGTTTGGCTGCAAAACTTGGACGTACATGCGTCTCTTTGTTGTATCTCACAGGAGATGTATTAATTTGGAGATCATCGTCATCATCATCGTACTCATCTTCGGAGTCAATTTGAATCTCTTCAACCACTGGTCCTTTGATTGCCTGCATCGTTCCTGGTTTGAGAGCAACTCTATTGGCTGGAGATTTTCCACCTGTTGTCACTCTATTATTTGTAACTGGTTGTGTTGGAATGTTTGCTCTACGAAGAGGTGCTCCAAGTGACGTAGTTCTTAACTGTGTACCTTCTGGTTCTGGATTTTTAACTGTACGATGTTTGGCTTGATTTCTGAACGTTCTGCTTTGTAGAGCAATAGTAGCAGGGTTACCCAATAGTTTGGTATGCTTTCTTTGTGGCTCGTTTCCTAATGCTGTTAATGTGGAAGGTGTAGATGGCGCGAGTCTCTTCTTTTTGGATACAGATTGTGGAGTTGTAACCTGAATGATAGACGGACGAGCCATTTGAGCGTGTGGTTTCGATTTTGGCGTATTTGGACCGTATGATGTATCTTCCATGGCAGATTTTGGAATCGATTTGACCAAGTTATCACGTAGCGCTCTTCGCACTTCGTTTCCTGGTTGATCATGGGAGTTGATGTATTTTGTGTATAATTCAATCGCTGCTGCATATCTTGCGCGTAGTACATAATAGGTGAAGAGAAGATCGATTTCTTTCATGTCTTGTTTGTCAATGTTGTTTTCAAAATAGTTGATGAGCCATCTCTCTTCAGTACGGTCAAATGGTAAACTGAACCAGTCCGAAGCAAATGTTTGTGTATGTTTGGCGTATTCTAAAATACAAAAGAAGAGCAAACGTCTGTGTGCGTCATCTAGTGCTTTTCTTTGAAGGTCGAATGCGAGTTGCTTCACATGGTTACTCAACAAAACTCTCATGTAGCGTACACTGTTATCTCTACTACGCATGCTGATTCTCTTGGCAGCAATAAAGTCCTTTCTGCTCAACAAGACATCAATGATCTCACCGTGCCACTCGTGTGTTGGTGTGTCGTATGCGCTCAAAAATGGTACAGCGTCTTGGTTATTGTCCTGCTCCGTTGCAGCATCGAGTTGCCAAAGACCCATAACTAGTCTTTGCCATGATGTTGGAATGTTAAAGGTCTTGGCATATGTTGAAATCATTGATCTTGATACACTGATGTCGTTTTCGCTGGGACTCATAGTTTGGTCTGTCAAAAAGTAGAGAATAGCAACGTGCTTGTACATGATGGAGTCGCGAGTGTTGTTGTCGTTCAAGAATAGATCGAACAACACGTTCAAATCGGCAGGTGGATAATCTCCTTCGTAGTTCTCCTCAGCACGCTTCATGATTTCGTCAATAAAGAAGGGTAGATCAATGTTTGTTGCTTCTTCTAGTGATGGCTCTCCCATATCTTGATCTTCATCTCCATTTTCAGATGGGCTACCATACGTACCAATCATTTCATCAGATACGCTTTGTAGAGAACCTAATTTGTGGATAATATATGCTTCTTGATCTTCAATAGTTTCTCCTGGATTTTTAAGATTTTGCATGACCTGTTGTCTCGCTTTGCGTCTCTCTGCCCAAAGATTTTTCATGTGTGGATGGTTATACAATTGTGAGGCGACTGGAATAAACCCTTGTGCGGTGAACCACTCTAAAACGCGAATGTGTTCTCTTACTTGAGTTATTCTAGTTAGAAGTGTTTGAATGCTTTCTTGATCGTTCTCCTCTTGAGCTCTTTCGGCCAAACTTTGCATAACGTACAAAAGATCGGCTAATTGTTGAGCAGCTTCGTTCATACATGCTCTGCGATAATCACGGTCTGTATCGGCAATTGATCTTGGTCTATGTCCAGTAATTCTACGTACTTCCAACATTAGGTCATGAATTTGCTTTTCAATTCTCTTTCGTTCATATTGAACCCATGCGAGGACTGGAGTTGGCGCACTAAGCAAAAAGTCAGCATCGTCTGTCATGGAATCAGTGTTTTGAGCATGAACGTAGTTCACAATTGATGATGCGAGACCGTGCTCTAAACAGAGTGACCATAGAGATCGGAGAACATGTTTCGCATCAAGTGTTGGCTGTTCGTCTGCATCTTGGCTGTTCGCTTGTTTAGTTAGGTCCTTGGACTTTGCATGATCTTTTATCAATTTCAGTTCCACGCATCTTCTATAAATCGTGAATGCTTGTCTTTCGTTGTGGAACACTTCTGATCCATTCTCCTCTAGTTCCTTCAAAATCGCAATAGATTCTGAAATAAGTTCCATTTCGTACACATTGGCAGGTAATAGGAATTTCACATCGAAAGATAACTCTTCGTTAATCTTGCGTAGCGATTCAGCATCAATCCAAAGTGACAATACTGGGAAGTTGGGATTGAGGTCCGTTAACGCAAAATCAAAGAGAGCAGGTCTCTTGTTTTGTAGACTACTTTTTTCCAAATCGAAAATTCTGATGAATCGTGTTCTCTTCTTGGCATTGTTTGCGACGGTCTCAACAGTTTCCCATACAAAACATGCTCTGTTATGATTGCTTTGAGATCCGCGTGGACTTGTTGGGGATAGTTCTGGCGCTTTCTCCTCGCGTTTTTCACGATCTGTGTCAGGAACGACAACACAACTAATTAATGTGCTCGATGCATGCGTTCTCTCGTCTCCTAATTGCAATGCTAGTACATCTTCGACGCTAACTTCTTGGCGTAGTTTGAGCTTGAATAATGCGACTTGTGCAATGTTTGTGGCTTGTCCTACCCACAAGTATCCTTCATTATTCGCAGACTCTTGGAAGCAAAAATGTGTAATATTTTCTTGAACATCAAGTGAACCTTCTGCCATTTGAGTGTTATCATCGAAAGACCATAGACCAAATTCTCCAGACGCGTAACCGATCGCCAAAGCTCCAATCTCTTGAATAACGCACATGGCTGTTACTTCCGATGTAAGTTTTTCTGACTCGAACGATCCGTAGTATTCTTCTTCCTTGTCTGGCTCATCGAGGTTAACATCCACCAAGAACACTGCACCAGTATCATTTCCTACTGCGATAGTATGGTTTGATACATCGGTTGTTTGTTGCGGTTGCGCGACAGGTGAGTCTATTTCGTCCTCGTTAATTTCGTCACTACCGATAGCGCTTGTGGTTGTGGTATTCTTGTTAGTTAGGTTGTTATACACGGTTGAATGTAACGATAGAACTAGAGTAGGGTTGAATGGCATTTCTATTTCTTTGATTACGCGCAGTCCACGTGTTGGGTCCAGTATAAGGAGTTTTTTGCTATTTTTTATAGTTACGGCAAAGTATCCTCTCGATATTTCGCTACACGTTGAAATATTTTCGATGCGTTTCTCTGCGAGAGTTTGATACAGTTTGAGATCGATAACTGACAAAGAATCAGGTGAAAAAAGCCATCCTGTGTTCCCATCGTTACAGATACCTCCTCGTGTTGGATCTGAGCTGCGAGAAACTCCAAGTCTATGGACTTGTGTTCTTGCCTGATGGAAGGCTTTTCGCATTGTTGTGAAAACGATTGTAAAAAAAAGAACGAAAAAAATAAAATAAATAAGTTTTTATTGCTGCCCACTGGTTAGCAGTCGCAAAATATACTCCATGTTTTTCTCCATACCTTCCATCCTAGTTTGAAGTAATGCAATTGTTGCTTGCAGTTTGTTTACTTCATTTCTTAGCTCAATGTTTTCTATTCGTAGTCCTGAATCTGGTAGTCCATTTTGTATTAGATGTTTCTTTAGTGGTAATGGTTGAAATAGTTTTGAATCGAGCAATGATTTCGATTTTTCAACTGGTTCATCATCTCTTTCATCCTCTACTTTAGAAAAGTAAGCTTGCTGTCCTTTTCCAGTGGATATCACGCTAGTGTTTTGAAGTGCCGACGTGTCTATCAGATCTTGGTCTAGTTTTGGTGGAGCAAGAGGTGAATTGGAGAAATCTTTTGCGCTCGTAGTTTTCAATCGTGTAAATGGTGAAGGCGATACTAAGTGTTCCGCATTGGCTGATTTCTTTGGTGTCTTTGGATTGTCTTGTAAATGTTTATCATCTTCGACTCTATCAAAATGTGGTGCTAGTGAGAAAAGACCAGGTTTTGGTTTCTTCTTTGCCGAAAGCGTTCGAGGTTTCAGTTTATGTGTATCTTCTAGCAAGCTATCATCGTATTCATTGTCAATTCTTTTCAAGTCAACTTCATCAAGATAATGGTCAAATGTATAGCTAGGATCATCGTTACTGCGGTGAGAAGGAGATAGTTGCAGCCCAATTTTTGTTGAGAATGATACTTCCTTTCTTCTGTCCCTCAGTTCTGAATCATTTAAACTATTATCTACCTGCGATGACATTGTATTCATTTCTCGTCTAAATTGAGATAAAAGCTCGTCAATGTGAGCACTACTTGATTGATCTAGATCTTCAGTGTAAGTTTGTTTGCCTGAATATCTAGGACTGATAGGATTCAAGTACTTTTCGTAGCGTTGAAAGTGTTGGTCGTACATGTCATCTTTTTGTTGCAATCGTTCTATTTCCTCATTCAAATTATTCGAAAAATCTCCTACGTCATCCGAATAACCGATATCCAGATAGTTTTTCTGAGGCTGATTTCTCCCATGTAACGTTGGTGGAGGTACAGGATGCTCCGATTTAAGTGCTGATGTTGCTTTCGAAACGGGTTTTATCGGCGAAGAGTCGAATCTCAGAGCATCTGTTCTTGGCTTTGTTAGTGTCTTGAAGGCGCTCATAAAATCCATTTTGTCTCCCTCGCTCATGAGCTTTACTATCTCGCGCCAATTTTTTACACGGTTTGCCAAAGAGACGTTACGTTCAGAATAATAGAGGAACAGTATGTAAATAATACATTATTTAGAGGTAAGACTTGAACCATCAGAAAGCCTCATACGTTTTCTGGGTTGTGATACACTGTCTGAACTGTCCTCTGGCCGTGACTGTGTCTTCTTTGGTTGTGCGTTCGCAGTTTCTCTGTGCTTATGAGCTTCACTTATTTTGATGATGGATTTTCCAACTAGCTCTGTTCTCCATTTATTGTACTCTTGTATACCCTTTTGTCCTAATCTAAATAATTTATCTTCATTCAAACACAAATTTCTTGTTTGTGCTGTAATGTTTTCTTTTGACGACATGTTACTTGAAGTGTACAAAATTGTGGAGAAACGCTTTGTGAAGGCCTTCACAACATAATCTTGAAGTTTTTCGGCTGTACCTCTTCGTTCCTCTGAAAAAGCGTTATACTCGTAGATAAATGCAGCCAAATCGTGACCAAACTCGTAGTAATATGGATTGATCGAGTTCATATTGACCGCCGACCACTCAGCATCGCAGTTTTCTAGTGCTTTTGTCCATTTGGGAAAATCTAATGTTACGAAATGTTTCTTTCCGAGTTCTCTTGCGAGCCATAACGGCATGTCCACGCGAGTGCCTTTGGTAATATCATTTGTATTCGATCGTTTTGGTTCCTCTTCTTCTTCGTCTGATTGGATGCTGGCTTCATCGTCGACAACATCGCTATTTGCTGATTGTAGACTGCTATTGTGTTTATCATCGTCATCATCAACCATGTCGCTGTCTGTTGTTGAGGTATTTTGTTGCAATAAAAGATCATTTGAGTTTTGATGGCGAGTGGCGGTATTTGCGACACGATGTGGAAGTAAAAGTTCTTTTAAATTGTACGCATCATTTCTAAATACTACGGACACGTTCTGCAAGGTTAATTAAAAGTGTTAGCATACCTCCTGTTCAGACAAAATAGCATCAATATCATAGTACGAGTTTTTGCGCACCATGTTAACTCTTTGTTGTTCGACTTAACGGTAACAAAGTTGTTTGCGCGGTTGCTTTGGCAAGTCAACCATCGAAACTCAAACAAACATGACAGAACATAACAAGCAAATTGAAGTTAAAGTATTTACCGATAGAAATTTGATAAAAATTGTGTCGCAAGGATGGGACTTGGACCGTTTGATCTCTGGAAAAATCGGAACACTAACCGGAAGAAGGTTTTCGATTACCCTACCCTGCGGAAACTGGTCTCTACACTACTGTTAAAGCGTTTAAAGGTTTAATAGAAGACCAAGAAGGAATACCAATAGAAAAACAAGAAATAAGAAAAATAAGATCAAAAATGGACGATGATCATACACTGGAACAACACAGATTCAATCCAGAAACAGATACACTCCTACTTTTAACTGCGACAGATGACTATGACAAATATTTTTTCCATCCAGACTCAGAAGATACAAGTGGATTGAAAACAAAAATGAAACCACAAGTGACACAAACACTAACTATCGATGAGGAGACA
>JAESGV010000778.1_pt1 | contig 13735 bp, 12 predicted proteins | sample 9269781 | NCBI WGS metagenome assembly JAESGV01 (sample SAMN15741586, study PRJNA653496) | algae metagenome | isolation source: Tildeniella torsiva UHER 1998/13D and co-occurring heterotrophs from... | place: Slovakia: Slovak Paradise National Park, Hrabusice, Kosice Region | collected 2000-01-01 | reverse complement strand
ATTTAAAATGAAATCTACCTCCACTCAAAGGTCCCTACCCAGTATCGATCTCTTGGATGGGGATAAGAGTGTGGAGGACAGTTTTAGCCACAAACAAATCGCAGTGACATCACACAGCAGCACAGACGTCGGTATTATGGGTTGGGCCTACAGGTTACAGAAAATCACGACTTCACATGCACATAGAACGGAGCTGAACCTTTATTCTTCGCCAATATCCTCGTTCCACATCTCTGGTCTGTCGCGAATGAAGTCCTCCATCATTTGAATACAAGTTTGGTCTTCTAAATTGATAAGTTCTATGCCACGACTTTGAGTGTACGATTCAGGGCCTATAGTGTTAGCGTATCATAGTTCACACCAACCTTTGAATGTTTTATTTTCACCAATAACCACAGTTGGGATTTTGTATAACAAAATGGCACCACTGCACATGTCGCACTAGACTGTTAGTCGCATTACGTATACATACTGGTGACAAAGTGGAATAGATTACAGATTGTTTGTACTGCTTGGCAGCTAATCTACCAGCGTTCTCAAGACAGTCCATTTCAGCGTGGAGAGTTGCGGATCCTTTTTGATGCTAAATATTAGCCATGAATATTCAACAGCATACACGTTGGTTGTGACCTTGTGCTAAAATAGCACCTGTGTTGGCATCTACAAGAACTGAACCAATTGGGATACCACCTTCTTGGATGCCTTTCTGTGCCTCGGCAACAGCAACGGCCATGTACTTCTTGTGATCCAACTGCATAACTTTGTTTGACGAGTTTGACGCGTCACAAGCAATTTTAGAAATAATAGCTTGCGCCAAACCAGCTATTCTCTTGTCTACTTCATGTCCCAAGCTGGTGAACTAGTTCTAGCCTGTGGCGCCAATCTATAGTCAACTGTTCGTATACAGCAGGAATAGTGAACAACTAACCACGAAAAATGGCTGACGAAGACGACCTCTTTGCAGACGAACACTTTGGTGACTTTGAAGAACAGCCCAAAATCGATAGTGCATTCGACGAAGATGAAGAAAAACAAGCCGAACCACCAGAACCATCTCCAAAAAAGAAAAAGAAAAAGAAAAAACATTTGAGTGTACAAAAGGATTTACAATTTGTCGAAGCAGATAATTACGAAGCAGCATTAGACAAACTACGAAATGAGATTTCAGAAGCTCCTGAATCGGTACTTGAAAAAGAAGACGAGGAAGAACCACAAGAAGAACCAGAACCAGAAAACGAACCACAGGAAGAGCCAGAAAAAGAGCATGAAGTAAATGATGAGGAAGCCGTGGCAAGTCCATCACATAGCGTGACAAGTAATAGTACACCAAAATCGTTCAAAAAGAAAAAGAAGGAAATTGTCGATTCTGATACACAAATACAACAATTAAAAGAGCAAAACCAAGAGTTGAAAATGCAATTATTGGAATTAAATAATGCTCTCGACGACGCGTTAACGAAAAAAGGTGTAAAAATCGAGAAAAAGAGAACAAACATGTTGGTAACAAACGATAAAGAAGTAAAAAACTTGATGAAACAAATAGAAATGTATAAAAAAGAGAATGAAGAGTTGAAGCGGCAGATTTATAGTAATACTGATGTGCATCGTGTAGTACAATTGGAAAACAAATTACAGGAGAGTAAAATCATAATAGACCAATTAAACGAAGAAAAGAAGAGTTTACAAGTCGTACAGCGGAAACAAGGAAAGGCATTGGAAGAATTTTCTAGCGGGAATGATAAAACTGTAGATACACTGAAATCTGACATCTCGTACTTGAAAGCAAAGATTGACAAAATGAATGAAGCAAAATTAGCCGAGAAGGAAGTACTCACGCAGAAAGAGAAAATGTTAGCAATCATGGAGGGTAAAGTTCGCGAATATGAAGCGTTTTTAAAAGATAAAAATTTATCCAAGGATGGGTTAGCGCGAATGCAAAAATTGGAAAAAGAAAACGAGGAAAAGACAAAAGCGCTAGAGGAGCGAACGAGAGAGCGAGATATTGAAACTAAAGCGAAACAATCTGTAGAAAAAAAGCTAAAAGTATTCCAACAGACGAGTAAACTAGAAATGAAAAAGCTACAAGATGAGCTATCTTTGTTAACAGTAAAGCTAGATGAGAAAGATAGGGAAGTACGAGCTACTACGCTACAGCTGAAAAATAATAGTAGCGTAGCGACAATAACAAATTCTCCCACCATGGCTCCACCGAGAGAACCATCACCTGTAAAATCACCAGACGTCGAAAAGAAGCCTCTAGGTGGGAATTCGACAAACTCTAAAATACCGAAACCTAGTAGTGGACCAAAATCTGCTGATTCTGATAAGCGACCACCGAAACCAGCACCTGTACAGCAAAAGAGAGAAGTCAAAGTGCCAACACGGACAAATGCAAAATCAAAAATTCCATCTGGTCCAAAGAAAGATTCTTCACCGACAACAGGCACGAAAGAACCTTCTCCACGCATGCAAAAAACAGAGGAAGAAAAATCTGCAATCATTGTCAAATCTCCAGATTCTGACCAAGAAGTTATGGAAGATATGGAAGATGACTTTATTGGAGATGAAGATGAGCCAGTGAATAGCTCGGTTCAGGAAGATATTCCAGAGAAAACAGCTGCACCACAAACTTCAGTCTTTAAACCAATGTTTTAATTTACAAGTGTAGCATAGGTACTAGTGTTATGTCTTCTTTCTCGAGTGTTGAGAGTAGCTGCGTGATAGACTTGCATTTCATAAAGCTATTAAAACAAATGTCGAATGGTTTTGTGTTATCTGCAATGTACATTGTCATCGTGTATTGTTTGCTCTCTAACTCGCCTGCGATGGGTACCCATTTGTTGCAGCTAAACTGTCCAGGGTAGTCTTGCAAGCTACCGATGACACGATCATCTTTCATGATTCTCCAGCTACGACCTAGTAATGTTCTAGTGTCTGGCTCTGTAGCAGCTGCGATATCTAAACCATGATCTAGCAATCGCTCAACGTAGCTATTAAATCCTTCACAGTAAGACAAATGTTGCAATAGTTCAGCATCAGAAGAATCATCATACGACTGTAACCGCAGATACGAACATACTAACCACTCTGACATCTTTTTTGCTGATCGCACAGTTATGACGTATCCACCTTTATCTTGAACAGTTGCTATCAACTTTGGTCCATTATAAATATCAAAAGACCGTGTAGCTCGTTTCGGTACAGCATAGGTAACACGATCGAAACTAGCTACCTTGTTTTTGTCTTCGCCTTTTCGTCGCCGAATCTTTTCTCGACACTGTCTCAAACTCTCTTCAGAAACCATTAACTTGAAGAAGGATAAAAACGCTTGTTCATCAGGTTTCATTAGTAAGAAACTATTCGAACGCTCTCGTATTGATCTAGGTGTTACTATGTCACTTGAATCATCGTCATCTTCGTGTAACTCGTACAGGCGTCTCCATGTCAAATAAAAGCAGTATAAAAAGTTTATAAAGGATAGCTGATAGCTGTTATTAACTTTCGTTGTGCTACACTTCTCATAACACTCTTCGATAAATGCTTCTGCCTCCTCTTCATGTGAGGCATCTCGTAGCGCTTGGAACAAGTTGAAATCCTGTACACGTTAGCTATCGAAAATAAACTTACAATACAGAAATGATGCCACTGTGCTAGACCCATGTATTGATCACTCGCTTGAGAGGTACTCAACGAACAATACATAACGAAAACCTTATGAATTTCATCTATCTAGTTAGTCGAAAGAGTTCAACATACGTTCACTTCGTAACACTTTGGATATTTGTGAACCAACAGCTACACCTAGTTGCGTCTCGGTATCTACGCCTTTTTCTTTTACTTTTCTAGTTTTTACTTTTTCTTCATAGGTAATCATTCTCGATTCTAATTTTAATAAATCAGGATTCACGACTGATTGTTGTTTTCCTAGTTTTATCATTGTCTTTTTGCCAATTATTTCTTCAATTGAGAATTTGGTTTTTTGTTCTTGGTAAATGTTCATTTCATGATTCTTTACTGCTAATTGATTTTGCGCAACGCGATGCTTCTCCATACTCATCTTTTCACCAAATATCAAACGATATTTTTTATCCAAATACTCGATCAAGAATTTACATTTGATGATAATGTTTTCGTGTACGGTGACGTACTTCTTTGCTATGCGCGCTAAGCATTCTACAAACTCGCTACTAGTGAGATTGTTACGAAACTCTTTTCCTGGTTTGTTTTCAATCGTTTTTACACTTTTGAAAATCTAGATTGTTAGTCGAGTATGGTAAGACTACCTTTGTCGCCTGGTTTTTAGACAAGTACTCATCAACTAATCCGAAATCAGTACAAAATGTGAGAAATGCGTTGAGTCCAAGACTATTCATCCAAATGTGAATATTTGGATCATGGGCATCGTTATGTCTCGCTTTATCTCCCCAATTCTCTTTTGATTTTGAATAGTATGAGAAAATCTAGATTTTGTTAGAGTGTAAGAACAATCTTACTCGATGTAGTGCGACTCGCGAGTAATGAAACAGTGCAGCAATATCTGCATCTTCTGTGAGCCATGTTACGAAATCACGACTCATTTTGTATCCTTGATTCGTAACGTTTCGTATGTATGGCAACAGATACGCTTTGCATGCTCTATCTAGTTAGTATTTGAATAAAAATACTTTTCTACTGCATCTTCGATTGGAGCTTTGGGAAACCGTAACGTTGATATAGATAACAGTATCGAATAACACGCTTCGAATGTTAGTTGGTCATTCTTTTTCGCTTCAAAAGAACTGTGGGTGAGTAGATACAAAAACGCGTACCTTATTCCTATCATTTCATCAAGATCTCCAACTTGTGGCGTGATGAATAACGACTGCACAAGAATATCTCTGAACTTTAAATAGTGCATTCTATTAGTCTCATCAAAACTATTAGGTGGATCCAACGTGACATCTTTTTTTTGTATCGTTGAGAACCTTCTGTTAAAACGTCTCTGCTCGATTACATTCTTTGGTTGTTCTGGTATTGGTAAAACATAGTTGATTAATCGGTGTCGTTTATCGCGAGGTACATAGTCGATCCCAAACATTTCAAATAATTTTCTAAGTATATCTTTGCTTGTCCAGTGTTCAGTATTAGGTAAAAAATTATTATTTTCTTCATCTGACTCATATTCTGGTATTTCTATTTGTACGGTAGACTTTGGTTTGATTCGTGAAATAAAATCGTGGTCTTGTTTTGACATCCATCCCTCGGAAAGTGACTCATTCAAAGAAACCATAGACGAATAATCGTGCGACATATGACGTCCTATTCGTTGTGCGGCATGTTCAATTGGTTGTGGAGTATTTTCTTCTGCGTGAATTGAATCAGTTTCCTCCTCATCTTCGATTTGAATGACCAAGGTTGCCATTACAGCTTTTGTAAGTCGTTATCTGGTGTCGCTCATGGTTTTAGGTTGGGAGATAATTGTGCTCGCTCTTTGTGTATGGCATGAAAAACACGATTTTACGCCTCCTGCAGGTTGGAGAAGAGGCAAGTGCTTGTTACATGCGACCGCGTTAAATTCTTTTTGAAAGTTGTGGCGCAAATGCAAAAAGATTGTTAACCTTTCCATACAAACACGCGCCAATAATGACATCTGGACCCAAAAAGTATTGTGCGTGGTCAATATACCCGCATGTGGGTCAAGGTTTCGACCAGGAAAGGGGTCAAATTCATCCTCCTTGTACACAACGAGGTAAAAGACCGCAAGCCTTGTCAAATGGTTTTCAATCTTGTGAGTTTTTAAAATCGTTAATACAAGTCCTAAAAACCGCAGATTCTAGGTCTGTAACAAACGCCATGAAAAGAGAATACCACGCAGCCTTTGACTCACCACAACAGTGGACACCAGACACACGAAATGTCAGTAGTAATGGTTCTCTCCCACCACTCGCGAGCTTAATACAAGATGCACCTCAATTGCACCCACAACAATTGCATCATTACCCTCAACACTACCCGCAACAACATGCTCAAGGATACATGCACCCGCAACAATACCCACAAGCGAGACATTATGATGCTCAATATTATTCACAACAACCACCTGTTCCCATGTATCAAACTAGACCACAAACATACTCATATGGTAGCGCAGAGATGATTATTCAAAAGCGTTCTTCTCCGCAGACTGTACCATTGGCTCATCTTGACAAGACACCTTCTCCAACAATGTTATTAGCCACTCCTAAACAAGAACCACCAGCACCATCGCCACCAATAAAACAACAAGAAAAAGATGAGGATGTTTCTCCACCGAAGAAAAAAGCGAGAAAGACTAAAAAGGCTCAATCACCAACATCAAGTGGTAGTGAAGAGGAAGATTTAGCAACTGCTCTCAAGTTGAACCCAATCCCTACCGTCGAAAACCCACGCTTCGACTTCCATCAACTACAGCCCATACGCATACTGGCCTACCAAATAGGTTTATCCGGTGACCCGAACAAAAGTTACAGGTACCGCGATATTAAACGCGCACTCTTCGAAAAGTGTGCAAAAGAGCATGTAGAGATGGTTGATAACGACCCATACCACTCGCTGTTACACCAACGCCTGCCACACAAGTTGTCATTAGCTCAATTCTGCAAACGGGTCATTTTACTAGTTTTTCACCACATTGTACGAGATGGCCGGGAACCACGTTTCTGGAGACAAAAGGGCGTCAAGCATGAATTGATAAGAAAGATCTTGACGGACTGTGAACCCGATTTCTATTGCAAAGTTAACGTCAATGTCGCTTTGTTACTACACTCCTACGTAGCAGCCGGTATGACTTTTGATGGTGCATTGCAAAGAATCAAAGATGAAGGTCACATGCGTATCTATTAAAAATGTAAAATATTTATGTACGTGAGCGTTTAGTCTTGTAGTCTTTCAACTTAAGTCTTGCATATCTGTTAATCTTGATTTGATCACCACTGTGATACAATGTTACTGCGGCCATGACTGGTTTAGTAATACCGTTATACGCCAAACCCCACGATTCTCCATTAACGATAAAGTACATGCTTCCAGTACCACTTGTGAAATCGACAACGCAGCCAACAGTAGAGTTTGTAGGTACACTACCCTCTCCATAGCTTTGTGATCCACTATTGTGATAAATAGATCCTCCATTGGTATACAATGCCCAACCGCGTGCATTGTGAGACATGAAACTAGTTCCAGAGTATGTAGATTTGTCACATACACCAATCATCATGTCACTGGTTGTTTTTCCGTTCTTGACTTCGACTTCGAAGTAGTAGATTCTGTTTTGTGTCATTTCCAAAGTTGTTAAAACTGATTTGACAATAGTATCTACAGTATTTGTGACCGTTAAACCATCTGTTGACATGGTGATAGCATCTGGAGGATTTTGGAATCGCATATTGGAGAAGTAACCACCCAATGAGAAACCTAGAAAATGTTAGTTTTTCAAGTGGAAATGTACCTCTTGCATTAAACTTGGGATCTTTGGGAACCTTATCTTCGAATAGTTGTGGTAGAACGGCGTATTCTAACGCTTCGACATAGTCGTCTGTAGAAATGTACTTCAAGTTCTTTATGCGCATGAGTGACTTTAGTGGAAGCATTGGTAGCCGAACACCCTTCAATACAGATCCAACATCGATAGGTTCTGATTCATCTGCTGAACGTGTTTGTATCCACTCCAAGACTAAATCTAGAACCTGAAATTGTGAGAAAAAAGAAACATAATGCATACACGTGACTCATCAAGTGGCAAAGCATCATTGGCGACCAACGCGCTGAACATATCTGGTGCCATGGACATGAGTTGTCTGCTTTCTATCAAATCATCGATACGCTTTCCAATAAACTTGACGCACTCTAATTGTAGTGTTTCCTCATTGTAGACTACTGCGAACTCGAATATTTGATGGACGTTTTCGTTATTAATGTTCTCTGCTGCGAAAGAGCCACACGCCTTCTTCAAGCGTGGCAAATCATATTGATCAGCAATCGATAAAAGTGAAAGAACGGTGTCGTTTGATAGTTCAGCTGTATCGGTGTAAATGTATTGTAGCAGACGGTCCAAAACTACGAACGAGTTAATTGATTAATTTTTTCGTGACATACTTCTCTTGTCTTTAACTTCTGGTAGTAATAATTCTTTTTCGACTTCATCAAAACCTCCGTAAAACATGCTTTTAAAAACACGACTTCTAGCAGCTAAAATAAATCTGTGGGCAGGTTTTTCGAATCTATTTCCCTCTTCATCTTCGACGACTAGAACAATGTCAGCTGTTCCTTGATCGTTGTCCAAGAATCGCTTCATGTCTAGACCAATACCACGAGCCTTTCTCTCAACGAGATTGCTAATGTTGAAAGCAGTACCACGTAACGAAGCGAACATGTTCTTGTTTGTAGTTAGGAGTTGAGTAAACCAGGCAAACAATTTTTACCAAAGCAACAGCACATGTGGTCACTACAAATAGGCTTACCCAAAACTAGCAGAATTCCGTGACTAATTCTGAGCAAGTATAAAGATATAATATTGTAGCGAATAGTCATTAGAATTAAGAGCTCATGTTGGAGATTATTATTGATGCTTTATTGCCAAGTGACAAGAGTTATACAAAATACTAGCAAAAATACAGTTCAATAGTTGTTAGGTCTGCCAACTATTAAGAATGCTGTGACAACTCTTGTCTTTGCCACGCATGCCCGTGTCATGTTAATATTGAGCAGTGCACTTCAGTACTTCTTCACTACCCTTGCACTCCCACCACCCATATACAACTCGACTAGGTCTTGACCGAGTCCTTTGTCAGTCGCCGAAAATTTCACAAGTGGTTATTGTTTCATTATTCTGATGCATTTGCATTGTATTTGTTTCGTGTTGTGGCGTATGCGTAAAATATCTTTCATTGTCTTATACTGTGATTTTTCAACGACTATTATTTGAATTTATAGATATTAGAACGAGTAGTATTTCGTGTCGCTAGTTACGCGAAGAGTAAGGTTTAAACTTTTGTCATTTTTGGGTAAGAATAAAGGGACTCAAGTTATCAGATTTTACTGATACTAGTACCAATCAACAGCCATGATTTAGTCTAATTTCGAGTAAAACCACGTTAGTGAAACCGAAATGTTGGTGCTCTTTATCGATGGGGGAGTTACAGGTTTTGTAAATCGACAGTCAATCCCATCAACATCACTTAAAAGTTCTTGACATGTGTGGTGGTCGTATGTGGTTCTCATGACTTCTAACGTAGTAGCCGTGATAGGTCCTGGTGGTTTAGCCCTCATTGGTCTTGGAATTTTAACCATTCCCATTTGGGGTCCTTTTGCAGGTAATCAAACAATATAATCTTGACACATTAGCTGTTGGTTATGGTGGCTACTTGGCAGTCGTAAAAACAAAAGAAGTACACGAAAAAACTGTTCCCAAAGTACAGAAAATGCACAGAAACGTGTACGACTTTTTGAATCCTGATTCTCTACAAGTTAAAATCAGAGATTACACGATGAGACTCAAACTAGATCCCAAAAACGCGTTCATTTTGGTACTTCGTGGCGAGTTGTACATTCTACAGGGAAATATCGAAAAAGCAGAAGCTGATTTCATAGCCGCGTTGGAAGCCACTGACAGTCTCGACCCTTGCGCGCATTTCTACTTGGGAGTTGTTCACCAAGCAGTTGGTAACCACAGACAAGCGTTAGAAGATTACTCACGCGCCATCAAAAATAATGAAAACAGAACTGCACTCACTGATAGTGCAAAGAACATGGACCAATTTATTAACAAAATGGAAGGTATTCGCAGAGTTGTAAAAAGAACAGGAGATGGCCTTCGCGTTGGATTAACAAACATTTTCGGCGTTAATGTAAGAACCGTTTCCTAATACTAACAGAGTAGGACTATTTAAACTTGAATCAAAAATACATTCAAGAAGCGCATACAATCGATCGACTAGACAAAGCACTTGACAAAAATCTCGAATTAAGTGAAATGTACTACAACCGTGCATTAGTGTACATGTACTTGTACGAGTACGAGAATGGGCTAACAGATTTGGAAACTGCGATTGAAATTGCAGGAACGGATACCTCACAAAGAGATCACTTACCACAATATACATTCTCACAAAGTATTGCACTATACTATATGGGAAAGCTAGATGAATCACTTGCCAAGGTCAACCAAGCGATTGAACTTGCAAAATCACAAGAATTTAAGGATAGTTTCGAAGGTATCATACCAACGTATTTGGTACAACGAGCGTGTGTCTATGATCGTATGTATCGATACGAAGAAGCAACAAAGGATCGCAAACACGCAAAAGAAAAGATTCCAACGATCAACACCACACCATTCCATATACGGCTACTTGATAATGATGTTGTAGCTAACATTATGAGTTATATGGATGGACAAACGATTGTAAATACAGCGATGGCAAGTAGACAACTCAATGCTGTTTTCAAGACGCTAGAAGTCAACCCGTTAGTGTACAAGGATGAAAATACATACATGTACATGGAACTCGGGCAATATCATGAGTTTCTATTGTTAACAGCTCCACAACTCAAGAGAATTCTATGCTACCGATACACAAATGGACATGCACGCGTTTTCAAAGAACTCTATAGTACAAACAAGTACGTTAAAGAAATTAAATACTGGAAAGATCACAATCCTGTTCATCGTGAAAAAGAATGTGCCGAGTTGATCAAGTACTTTGGTGAATACATGAAAGATAGCTACCGCGTGAATCGTTTCTGTTTACCAAGTAATCTAAAATCACGTCTTGAGAAGGAAGGTAAAAAGTTGGGTAAGTTGCTGTTCAAGTTGGGCGTGCATAGTATCGCAAGTATGATTGAAATGATTAAAGACAAAGGCCCTCTTCTTGTTGTTGTGTTCTATCAAGGCGTTTACTACGCTGGATATATTAGCCAATCAAGCTCGATAGAAGCAGAACAGTTTGTTACTGACAGAGAGGCATGGTTGTGGAGAGCAGATAAGGATACTGTTCATCGTGTTCTTATACCAGAGCATGCTGTTGTATTTGCGCCCTATAGGAATGGCCTCTACTTTGGTGGAGAGTCAGAGCACGAAGATTATCCAAATGCCGCACTGTCATGCATGATGAGCACAGCTTCATTCAATGCAAATGGAGTATTTGAGGGTTGGGATGTGAGTGATGCTGAATTGGATCCTGAACTCAATGCATACGATTGTTACGCGTCAATTTATTCTGTACATAGTTCTCATTAAAATTGCTTACTTGGTTTCTTTGTGGCTTGAAAGTGTCACAACTTATTTACAAACCAGATGGCGAACTTGCAGCATGTGGAGTACAGTGTGTGCCCAAAAGCAAACGTCTTACAGTACAAAGACAAAAAATGGCAAACACCAACGAGACTGCGTGACGTCCAAGTTAAGCACTGCTGTGTGGCAAGCATAGCAGATTCAAAGATTTCTCACATTTATGCTCTTGATGACGCCGGTAACTTTATCACAACAAACGAAAGTGTTTGGAAAGAGCTAAAAAACAAAAAAATTAAAAAAATAATAGATGGAGCGTCAAACACGATATACTTTTTAACATCAACAGGAGAACTCATCAGAAAGTTATTAAATGAGCCAAGGGTACAGAAGGTAGCCAAAAAAGTAGAAGAAGTTTATTGTGGAGCTATGCACACTTTTATTAAAACAAACAATCAATACAAAGTGCGTGGAGGTAACAGTAAGTAATTTGCGATAACTAACGTAGTAGGCATGTATCAATTCGGGTTTGGACACATACAACTAAGGAGTGATTCTTTTATTGGCCATTCTAATATCGATAATCTCGACATTGCGACGCTATACGTTGGCGGATGGCATAACTTTGCAAAAACTAAGAATGGTCAGTTTTATGGTTGGGGATATGACATGGGTCGGCTTGGAACTGGTACCTCAAACGGGCATTGCCAAGTACCAACACGTCTACCATTTGAAAAGTACAATTTTTCCAAACTTATCCCAGGTTGGTGGCATTCTATGGGACTGTCACACGATGGTGATCTATACGCTTGGGGACACGGTACTGAAGGCTCACTTGGCCAAGGAACAATTAATACGATTCCTGTACCAACTTTGATTCTATCTAGTGTCAAAGATGCGTTCACTGGCAAGGATATTGTTAATAATATGGCCGTGAGAATAGATAACAAGTTGTATGCGTGGGGAAGAAACAGAGACAGTCAGCTTGGATTTGAGTCAACAAGTGGTGTAGCGTTGTACCCAGAAGAAGTTACTAGTTTTGGGATACATCATGTTAGCAATGTTATTATGACCCAAGAGAACATAATAGTGCTGCTAGACCACAAGAAAGAACTAGTTTTAAAGAATGCTAAGCAACTTGCTGATGTATACTTCCATTTTGGATAATTTATGCAAGAACACCAACAATCAAGTAAGATTTAGCATCAACACGAGTTTTGTAAAGCAAATGGTTTGCTTATCAAGTAAATCTGAAAACATTACCTTTGTTCAAATCTTTCAACGATTCTAGAACGAGAAAATTTCCACCAAAACAAAATGCTCTCGTACACTGCGGGAATTATGCAAAAGCATTACCAGAGGTGTTTAAGGCTTTAAACCACAACGCAAGAAGCAAAAAAAACTAATAGGTCTCTTCGATAAGTTTGACGCTTATCTCCACCCGCTGACAAATTAGTTATCATTGTAAAATAACGCTAAAAGTCTTTTTTATTCATCAAGCGTCCAATTTCGAATCCACAAACATGCGTGCTCTTTGTGCACGTCTGTTATTGTTATGTACGTGTGTACTGCTGACGTACCGAATACGAGGAGAAGATACAAATAAGATAAATCCCTTACTACAAGGGCCAGCCTACGTCGGGAACTGCGACACGACTTTTTCTTTGGATGTATCGCGCATAAAAAATACAACACAAAGGCCCTTTACATATTCGTGGAGCGTGGAGTCACATCCACAAGGCGTACCTCTATCACTTATTCAATATTTATCAACACAAGAGACGCCAATAATTGATATACACACCGAAATGCTCCTATTAAACACAACGTATACTTTTACTGTTCGTGTGACAGACGTACGTGGCCAGTGGGAGCTCGCGAAGAAAAAAGTTACGCGCATAGACCAAAATATTCCAACTGTACAAATATATGGTTCCGACGTCATGCAACATATATGGTCGCGACCTTCTGTTCATATTTATTCATTTGGTTTTTCATGCGTAACAGAAAATCTATCATACAAATGGACACAAGTAGGAGGACCACCTATCGTTGGCCCAGTGGATATGACACAATCATCACTATTGCTTGTACAAGCCAATTTTGCAACGTATGGAATGTACGAGTTCACTGTCAACGTTACTGATGCTTTTGGAAAATCAGCCTATGATAGAGTATTCATTTCTGTGGTCATGGACCCAGTTCAAGCAGTCATATCAGGTGGATCATTTCGCGCTTTATCAAACGCAGCCAGGTCGATCACTTTGGATGGATCTTCAAGTATAGACCCTGCTAATTTTGGAGTTGCTACATACCTGTGGGAATGTTCACAAACTGATGGTAGTCCATGTCCAAGTGATGTCGCGCAATACATAAAAGAAAACGAGAATGACGATTATATGACTATTCCTTTTGCCACTCCACACGGCATGGAATTCCGATTCAAGTTGACATATACAAAGGGAGATCGTACATCAGTTGCTTACCAAA
>JAESGV010000777.1_pt1 | contig 13742 bp, 13 predicted proteins | sample 9269781 | NCBI WGS metagenome assembly JAESGV01 (sample SAMN15741586, study PRJNA653496) | algae metagenome | isolation source: Tildeniella torsiva UHER 1998/13D and co-occurring heterotrophs from... | place: Slovakia: Slovak Paradise National Park, Hrabusice, Kosice Region | collected 2000-01-01 | reverse complement strand
CCTTTAGGAGATGGGTACTTGGCGGAACTTTATCTTGGATAACTTGCACTGCTGCGGCTGCAGCATAATATCTACAACTTGTTTCATTATCACCTTGATTTGCGGTGATGCTTGGCACGTATCTAAATAGTTGCTTTGACTTCTTGGCTTTTCCACGTTGGATAAGACCGAAGTAATATTTGATAGTGCTAAGAACAGGAGCACCTTCAACGATGAGTGCTTTTCCATAGCTCTCTGGCGTAGCAGTGTCTTTGCGGGTCAACGAGTCAAAAACTGACCACGTAATCACTGTTGCAGCATCAACAACATGACAAACGTACAGATTTCAGTGCGCCTCACTTATGTTGTTGAGGAAGATGTAAACAGCATTCTGCTTGTAGTCGTACGAGCTGTTAGGAAGAAGCCTCCTTTCACTCTTGAATGACTTTGAATACTGCTTAGCGTACGCATATAAATCGTAGCTGCTAATGAAGAATCGCTAATCGTTAAATAAGGAAATGAAATCTTACGTTTGGTATGCTATCTGCTGACAATGCTATAAATGCATTCAACAAATCGCCATTAGCAAACATGTTACTTTCCAATCGATTGAAATCAAAACGAGAAACTTATGAGCTTCAACTCAAATGTACTTGTCGCTGTTCAGATATTATGACAAAGGTGTTTCATCCTCATCATACAGGGTTGACTTCTTTCCTTCTTGATGAGATTCAGCGTCCTCTTCATCGACATCTGGTTCTAAATCATATCCTGTAGCAAGTAACGCGTTGATCTCAGACTTCATAGCAAATACATCTGTACTGACATCTTTCAACTAAATGTTAGCGTCTGTTAAATAATTCTTACCTCAAATGTTTCTTGTACTTTCTTCTTGAGTCGCTTGTACAAGTTATGGTCAGACAAAGCATCTTGAAATACTTTGGCTTGACCATCATACAAATTGGATGGTGTTATCTCGCACCAGCACAGCGCAGGAAACTGAGCGCAAATCATAAAAACGCCTTGAGCTCGCTTTACAGTGGAGTATGATACTCCGTAAACGAGTTTGACATATCGTTTTTATGTCATTTTGGCGGCACCTTTTACGTTTGCCACTTTTGAGCTACGGTATCCTTCCTTAAAGCATTTAAACTCGTTCACGTACGCTTTCCCTAATACAGCCATACATCGAAGCTTAATCATTTTTGTGACAGAGATCTTTGTATTTGCCAAACAAATAAGGTTGCCTCGCTCTTCATTGTCCAGCTCATCGTCTCTGAGTTGACGAGCAAGATTGATGAACTTGGTGCCGCGAACGTCCTTCTCGCTAAGAGCTTCTACCATGTCGTTTACATTAGGCTCTTCAAATTCAGTGGGTTGCACAAAATGGACCCTGATCAACTTTTCGATGAGCGAATGCATATCAACAAGTGCAGTGTTAGCAATAAAACCCTTCTTACTTGGTAAACGAGTGATTTGTTCCTTCAAACACTGTGATTTATGAATATCTTCGTCAACTTCATCATCTGATGACTTCTTTGGACGAAACTAATGTTCCTGATCTCCTGCTTTAGCACGCTTGGCAGGTGATTTGTGTGAGACTTTAACTTGCAATCTTAATGAACTTTGTGGCTGCTCATCTTCGAAAGAGGAGCTATCTTTGTGGTTATCAGCTTTACGAGCATTAAAGTCTTTAGCAGGAGCAGAATCTTCGAAAGCAGCAGCTTTATTTTTTATAGTTTTGTCACTACTCTTTAAAGAACTCAAAGCACTTTCCCTGACCTTTTCGAGCACACTAGCTACAGTAGAGGCCTTTTTCTTTTGTAGATTTTCCGACGACTCAATTTTGACAGTAATACGCCAAGTGATATGTTCGGCGACAACTTGGATGTCGTCTTCTTCTACATCGTCATCATTGTCGTCGATGATGGCAGCTGATTTGATGATATTTTGACTGTCTTCGTCAGACAGTAACGCTTCAATGTACTCTGCAACAGAATGTTTAAACTGTCGCTTGAATTTCTTTTGCGCGGTAGGATTTGTTACCAGCTTGCGCAATACTTCGAACGCAGCAGCTTCAACGTCTTTGTCGCTCATGTGGTACTTTGTTTATGTTTGGTATAACGGTTTTTTGGTCAATCTTGTGAGAAAAAGTTGTCATAAAAAGTTTACAATGGGTTCTACATTGAAACCGCCAAAGTTGACTAACTGTTATTTTACTTAAGTCAACTAAAACTAATTCACAAACTTAGAATGAATTGCGACTCTATCACACTCCCTCTACCACCGCGAAGCACGTTGAAGCAGACATCAATATGGTTCCACACACACATTGATCCGAATTCAAAGTGCCTTCGGCTACATTCCACGTGTGACACTATGTTCATTGGAAATGCATTTAGATTTCTGACCGAGCAGCTACTAAATCACTCCTTTGTTAACAATGACGCTGCCACGTACATAGCAGAGCACGTTAACTCATTCTACATTTTTACTACTACTTCGCCAGACTCAGATTCACAACGATGTGACAACCATTACGGGTACTGGAAGAATAATGGTACGAAAGTACTACAATATGGAGGAGCTATGATTAAGTGTAGCTACTGGTATGATGTTTGAAATCCAAAGTTTCAGAAGCAAGAATTCCATCTACAGTCTCAATCTAGTAATAGTTTATACTGTGGAATTATGGTATACTACAAGCCGGAGGGTGTCTCTATTATAGCCGATGCTACATTAGTTTCATCACACAAAAACTTCAAAAGTTCATTGAAGGTTCCTTATGAGCGTCACAGTAATGAGTGCTGCAAGCGAACAAGAATAAAAGTCGCTTCTTTGAACAACTCAAACGAGCAGTATAATTGTCTTGCTGATAACTTCGATGAAAATCCTGCAAGAAATGTAAAGCAGGTTTCTAACATGCAACATGCATATTAAGATCCTGCAAATATGCTTGATCACCAGATGAGACTAGCGACTGTACGTCCTGATGTAATTCGGTATATTAGACAATATCTAACGCAATTATTTGTTTTCTTCACTGACTATAGCTTGGTTCTAATGAAACAGGCAAAAGAATGGTTTATTGATGTTACATTTGACATGTGGCAAGGCTATGTGTGCTCTGTAGTGTACAAGTCTGAAATCTTCAATCGGTATATGACTGGCTTTGTGTACCTTCATAAGACTAAGGAGGCTCACGAGCATGTAGAAGCGTTGAACCATCTCGCGTCTGCTCTGAAACTTTCCAAAGAAGAGCAAGCAAACTACAAGCTTGTAAGTGACGGCAAAGCAACTATTATCAACGCTTGGCATACCCACTTTCTGAATATGCCACAAGAGCGTTGTAGCTTGCATTTTCTCAAGAACATCCATGACAAGTTGTGGTATCATTTACCGCACAGGCCTACCAAAGACCAAGTCAAGAAGGTTCTGTCTATCTTCAATGGAAGTATTGTTAAGTATGGTTTGTTTGACTTACCTGCCGACAAAGTGAAAGAAAATGAAGACAAGATCTTGCATTCAGTGTAAGTGGTTTCCTGTTCAATACTAATTTTGTAGCGCTAACGCACTAATCGTTTCTAACATCAAATATACAGAAGACAATGCCATTGAAGCTTGCAGGTATATTTTAAAGGAGAAGCTTCCTGTATTGTACGCTCGTGTACTTAAATACAGTGGAAACTCCGAAAATGATCTTCAAAAACGCTATACCACGAATCTTGTTGAATCCTGGAATGCCGCAATGATCACACAATGTGGGACAAACTGAAACTCAAATGTCCTTACCCTGACTGAAAAGATTGTCAAATTTTATACTAAGCAAGCCATGCACACTGAACTTGGATTACAAGGCAAAATACTGTTTAGTGAATAGTACATCAGAATCAGTTCAAAAACAACTAGCTGCATGTGCTTCTGAGTTCATTTGATTACGCGTTGAGAATTTCTTGCATCGCACTAGTGCAGCATCTCTCGCTTCATTTGCATATGCATCAAAGCTTGATACAATGTGCTCGATTACGTCAGTAGAGGCAGAAGCATATAAGGTTGCTACAAGGCAGATTATGATAAAACCTGGTGACGTACAGATATTGAAGAGAGATGATAGACTAAATGCTGTTTGTGTATACGATACAGTGACAGACAAGAACAAGCCTGTATGGTGGACAGTGCAAACGAACGACACTGAATGGACAACTGCAAGGTGTAGCTGTTCTGTTTACCGTGCAAGAAAGCTTTGTGTCCACATAATATTAACATGTCAGAAGGTTGGTGCTTCTATGTACCTGTGCAATTACGGCAAGTCGTTCAAGCCAAGTGCTACCCAGATTATTCGGGTTCAACAAAAAGAGTTAAAGAAACGTGCTGGGCGCAAAGGTAGCAGACCTCGCCACAGAGCTTGACATACAAAGGATCATCGAAGAGCAAGTGAAAAAGCGGCATGTATCCTTGATGACTACAACGACAATGGCAATCAGATTGCCAACAGTTCTGATGAAGACAGTGATAGTGATGCCAAGTTTGAGATTTTTCTGGAAAAGAAGGAGGATAATTTGACATTCCTCAATGAACATGTAGAAGAGAAGTCATTAATCATTACGTTCGAAGATGAAGATGATTTTAATTATGAAGTTAGCAACTGTGGGAACGTAGCTATTGAAAAATCAAGTAAATCAAGCACAAGTACACCAAATAGAACAAATGTTGTTGTCTCTGCTGTCAAAGTATCCAAGAAACGTGGTAGACCTCCAAACGTTGTTTCTTTTGATAGCAAGGATGTAAATGCCGCAGCTCCAAAAGCTAAACAAGGAAGACCCAAAAGCAGTACTATCAGTGTTCTATCTCCCAGATGTACTGAAAAGCGCAAACGTGGAAGGCCATCCAAAGCTGAAATGTCGCATAAAGCACAAAAGCTAGAATAAACTTGATTTTATATCAAAAATTTTATTTTTAATAAAGAAATTCAAAAGTAAGAAGAACAGCTACAGCAAAAGAAAAACAGAATGAGTAAAAAACAGATTCCGTTCTTTAGACAATCTCAATAAAATTTTAAAAAGTTATATAAAATACTTTTTTTGAAATATTTGAATACAAAATTATATAATTTGTGTTAGTTAATATATACTTATTTAATAATATCTTATTTATAATATTATCATAATAAATAATATGTATAATATATATATAATTTAAAAAATTAATTATAAAAATTAATAATTAATCAATCCAAATCTTTTTATTAAAAGAAAGAAAGGTATTAACTTTTTTAAAAATGAAATTTATAAAGTATTATTTTTTATATAAAAAATATATATTTTTTTTATATAAAAAATATATATAATGTATTTTGTTAATAAATAATAGTACATTAAGAAATATAAAATTAATGCTACTTTTATAAATAAATTAATTGTTTAATATTTTAAACTTATTAAATTTAAATAATTAAAAGGTAATAAGCTCTTAATTAATCAAATATAAGCTGTTTTATATAATATTAAAATTATATTATATAATATATGTATAAAAGATATAAATAAAATGAGAAATAAGTAAAACAAGCTAAAAAAGTCAAAATAAAAAAGAGTATACTGATTTAAAAGTTAAAAAGAAGATTTTTAAAACATTTACACAAGAAAAAGTTAAAAAGTTTTGTTTTATTTTAAGAATTTATATATATAAATTAGTTTTTTAAAGTATTACTCTTTATTAAATATTTTTTAAATATTTTTAAAATACTTTTAGCTTTGTTTGCATTATATTAATAAAAATCTTTTCTTTTTTTCTTTAATATATCTTTTTTGTTAATTAAATTGTTTATTATTGATATTAGTAATTTTTATAAAATAATATTCATATACATAATTATAAATTTTACTTAAAATTTAGATATTAATCTATTAATTACTTACTTGTTATAAGTTTTAAAAGGTTATTGTTAATAAAAATAGATAGTACCAAAGCATAATATTCTTGCAAGGATATGATAAGCAAAATATAATAATTTTCAAAAAAGTGGAGTTGTATCAGCAAGGGGGTTTAGCTCAGTTGGTAGAGCGCTAGCTTTGCATGCTAGATGTCGGGGGTTCGATTCCCCCAGTCTCCACGTTTTTATTATGTTTGTGGCACATTGTTGAAAAGCATCTTCTTTCGTTTCAAATGAGGCCAAACAAAGAGGAAGGTAGTGTTATTTTTACTTTAATACTTAGTTTGTCTTGGTTTATGAAGTAGATTTATTACCGATTTCGTAATAGGTCCCACTTTGAACGGTAATACTGTACTTAGTACTTGATTTCTGTATCTTGTTCGGATGTGTTAATTACTACACCTGCTTCCTCGCTGTCTACATCAATAGCGATTTTCGCAGATTCTGTGATGAGAATGGTCTCGTTTTGAGCGACGATATCTCCTCTGCCTTTGACTATTTCATAAATATTCATATTGTTCGCCTTCTGGGAAGTGTTCTTGAAAACGAATAGTGCTTATAGGATTTACGACATTCTCATGCGTAGAGTCTCCATCATTGACTACACTGTATGTCTCTTCTTTGTTCAAACGTTCTTGAATTGCGGGGTTGTTTCATAATCTCTTGCATGTAGTCTTTATATTGGCCTTGCATTCTACTGGCTCTTAGTGTACTCACATCTTGTTTTGAAGTTATGTTATGTCGTAGCGCAACGTTAAAGTGCTTTTCGGCTTCGTGTTAACGGCCTTTTATCTGCATCAGCAGAATCGCCAATTCAAAGTGTGCCAGGGTGTAAAAGTGTTCGATTTTAATTTCATTTCGGTACGATTGCTCTGCTTGAACGTATTCATGAGTCATGTGATATAAATCTCCTAATCGCGTGCAGATATCTGCCGATTGCCATAATAAATCTTGTGTAAATCATTTTCCAACTCGTGCGAAAGAGAACTGTCTTGATATAACTTAATTAAGACGTTGAGAGCCTTTTGTTATCGTTCTTACATGTGATATGAATCTACAAAACATGTTTGCTCTTGTTTTACAATTCAAAACATCTTCTGAAACAAAGCACGCTCTGTCATAATAACTTCAAAATTTTTTATCTATTATCAGCTCTAATTGTACGTAGTACTGCATAAATTACATACATAATCTTTTCATAACATACAAAATGGAATGCACTCATCAACACTGTTTGAACAAGTTTCACGTTCAAACCTTGATACCATCCCAAAAATCCATCGGCTCGGTAAATGTACATTAAACATCCAAAAGTACTATTAAACGATTCTTGTTTTCCAGTTGTTACATTGTGACCTGCATTTCGTAGTCTACTTTGGGCTAATTGTAGCGGGTATGTCATCATTGTCGAAAATACTTTACATGTTGCACCCAATAAGAAGTATTCCATCGCTGACAGATTCCTCTTTTTGCGGTAAAACACCAGTAACCTCCGTAACGTGTCGTACATGACAAATTGGATTGTTGGGTTCGTAACCAAGATTAAACTTGGAATACAGCCACTCCAGAGCGACAACCAACCTTCCTTCTTTGCTATTTTTTTGATTCCATCTATTATACCGTCCATTTTATCGACCGAGTCTTCTTTTTGTATTTTTAATCTGTTAAAATAGTAAGAAATCTGTTTTTCACACATACCGAGTATTCACGACCCATAGTGGACATGTAACGAGTACATTTAGCGCTCCTGCAATACTTGCTATAAACAAGTTCAATACAGTGTCATTAAACGAGACTTTTCTACGATCTCTTTTTGTTATTTTTTGCGCTAATACTTTCAGCCCTTCGTTGGTGTAAAAGTAGATAAAATTGCTACTTCCGAGCGTTATAAGTGTATTTCGGAGGCCCTTGTATAATAATCCTACTCCCTCGTGTTTTAACATTTCGCGAATGGCTTCTTCTGTTGTCATACCCTTGTATCGACGATCGATTTGAATATACGTACGAATGATTTCTAGAGGATAAAAGGCGGACATTGTGATGGAGCCACCACATGTTCCTGCTATTGCATGTATCAGAGCGTCACGACTAAATATCGCATCCATGAACGGGTAGTGGCTGTTTGGTTTTTTTTTCAGACAACCAAAAACAACAAACATCAATGACAAACTAGGGGCTAAGAGCCGAAGCTTTGGTGTTGTGAACAAAGAATTGCTGCAACACTTCCAAACAAACGACGTTGAGGTCTAATTGGGTTCGTTGTACATTTTGTTTTATTTTTTGACTGAAGTGTGTTTTCATATCATTAGTAGAAACAAAATAAGGTGGTGTTTGATTATTCGGATTGGTTTTTTGCGAAACACAATATGAACACATATTAACTGTACACAACAAACAAGGCTATCAGAGAACTTTTGCGCTATTTTACATGCGTCTTTTTGCGAAGTAGTTGTTTAATTTTTGCAACCGACAAATTTGACACTGCAAACACGTATTCGAACGTTATGTCGTAATTGATGATCAAACATGTTTGATCATCAATTACGACGTAATAATTAGAAGCAGATTCAATATCGCTTTTGAATAACCATCAACACTTCCATCATGATGTCATCCAGTGACCTCATCGAATCGTTCTGCATATGAAACATGCTAAAAACAAGGTTGACTGTTCTGTTCCATAATCGCAGTTCAGAGTTTTCTGTTACGTACTAATAAAACTGCTGACCACGCAGGCGAATCGGATCACGCAATAGATTACAGTGACAAAATTACAATTTGGTCAACTTTGTTGTGGGTAAAGACCCACAATAGCAGAGCAACGTTTGATAACATATTGATCAATTTATTCAGCACCTATACCAGTAGGCAGTCAAATATTCAATACGTTTGATCTAGGGTCGAGTCCTGGTGCCTAACCCGTCCCGTTCAAGGCAAGAGTGGTGCCGAGAAATCTCAATGCCTTACGGCCGTTGAGAAAGTAAACGCATCACAGCAATATCGCAATTGGCATGTAGCTGGAACTACATGTTCAAGCGAAGGATTGCGTATGGGTGATGTGTCAGATCCCTCATGACATGGTTCATTTTTGCCACCAACACATTCAAGAAATATGAAGCAGACAAGAAGAGAAGAATAAACGGCAGGTGTGACTGAGATCAGGCTAGTTGTATACATTAACGGCGAGAGTCCACTGAACCTAAAATAAAAGTTGCAAAAACATTTTTACCAAGGTACAATTTCATAATTCTTGAACAAATGGCCATAATTCGTTTCATCTGCGAAAATTGGGTAAAGAATTCTCGCAGCTCCATCTTCTGCACTCAAAGGTGGTTCTCTGAACGTTGGAAGACCACTAGAAACCCAACCAGTATCAACACTATTCATAATAATTCCCTTCTTTGCAAATTGTGTCGCTGATGATCTTGTTAACATGTTCAATGCTGCTTTGCTCTGATTGGTATGAACGTGGTAATCTGTTTTTCCAGTAGTCTCAAACATACCTTCGTGACTTGTTACATTAATCACGTATGAGCGTTCTGGTTTGACTCCCTTCTCTACACGCATAACATCAAAGAGTTTACTAACAATCATCGTTGGAGCGATGTTATTGATTGCTTGAACTTCCAACAACTCGATATCTGAAACTTGAGTGACTTTTGTGTTCCAAGTATGCTTGGTTCGATTGTCAACTTGAACACCAAACTTGTCAACTTGACCTTTGGGGAAATGCTCTTCGTTTGACTCTTTATCACTAATTGCAGGTACTTGCAAGTACGATAACGTGTAATCTAGACTTGATTTACGTAGTTGCATGTCTGGTTGTTCGGGTGCTTCTTCAATGGCCTTGGTTTCTAGTTCAATTTGATCTTGGTAAAACTCGATTGGTCTTCTCACCGTTTGTGCGGCATTATTAATCAAAATACTAATACGTGGGTATTTCTCCTTGATATGTGCACAGAATTGGTTCACTGCGTTTCCATCACGCAAGTCCAATGGATAGATATCTTCCAACTTGTCTGCCCAATCGCAATAGTCTTCTTCTTCTAGGAATTTACGCCATGCATCTGCTGGGAAACGAGTTGTGGCGATAACTCTACAGTTTGCTCGTAATAACTTCAAGGCAACCTCATATCCAATCTTGATTCTTGCTCCAGTGACGATTGCAATATGCCCGTCCAAATCACGGAATACTGCACTCTTCTCTTCGTTACGAGTAGCACATACCGAACAAAGACCTTCTTCTGCATTCTTGCAAGACTTTTCGCTGAAAAGTTGTCTATACTGGTTGCACAAGTAACACTTGACAATACAATACTTTTGCATCAAGTGAGCATCACGATAATTCTCGGTAAACAACTTGCTCGCGTTCATGGAGAACAATTCAGTAAACTTTTTCGCGATATTCATATCAATGTCACGCATGTGCGATAAGAACGTTTTCTTACTGGCTATACCTTCGTATTCATCAATATCTGGTCCTTTCCATTTGTTAATTCCAACCTTGTATATTTTTGCAAAATCTTTATACGCTAAACGATTCAATGACGTATAAAATTCTGAATCTTCATCATATGCGTTACCCGAGTACAATGTTCCCCAAAACTGTAACTCGTCATTATCAACATCTTCATCGTCAACTAGTGGATAATTTTGTTTCGAGTATTCTTGTTCATTTTCAACATAATCATCTTGATAAAAGATATCGCCATGTAAATGGTCCAATGGATGTAAGGTATGGAAAATGGTAGTGATATCGGCTCTTTGACCGTACTTGATTGCTCTTCTATAGTACATTTGATTGTATCGGTGACGACGAGGAACAATGTTGGTACGAGTAACCAAGGAACGAATTCCTTCTCTTGTCGTGTACACTTTTTCGCCATCATATGCGAAACGACAACAATCCAAATCAAAAAGAATTAGTAATTCTTCTATCGAGTACACGTCTCGTAGTACAATTTGGATATCTTGATAGTCTTTTGACATGATGTTGATAGTGTTACTGTAAAACGCTATTACAGATTTTGTTTCGAACGCGTCGAGGCTTTTAAGCAATTCACGCAATGCATTGGTTCTTTCTTTCTCGGAAGCACCGTAAGACATGAAAAAGATGTCTATATCGGAGCGCATTTGAGGGGCATAGTAGTTTGAGTATGAGGGCATGTCGAATAGTGCGTTGAAAATGGTTCCTCCTGCCACGACGAACTTGCTCTTGTGGGTACGATTGTAGTCGAACATTTTCTGTAGCATGTGACTCCCGATATTATCTTTCTTGTCAAAGTCTACAAGTTTCTCGAACTGTTCTTTGAATTGCTGTTTGGTTTGTGCAAACTTTGAAGCTGGGTTGCCATTGTACTTCTTTTCTTCTGTTATTTCGAGATTTTCAGTGACATGGTCGAGAAACTTTTTGTCTTGTTCCGTGTTTTCGAACAATGTGATAAGGCGTGAATCTATTACGCGAGAGTTCTCGGTTAAATGCTTTTTGTTCAAGTAGTGAAGTCTAATACTCGAAATAGAATCCTCTTGTAGTTGAACAAAGGTGTTGTAGACTTGAGAGTTCACTAACGCTAGTTGCAAGATATCTAGTTTGCTTGCGAACTGTAATATTACTGATACAATGTCCATAACGTCGAAAATCGAAGCCGAACCTGATGTCTCAACATTGGGTGCCTTTTGTGGAGGTTCGTTCGGGTCAATCTCTGTTCTTTTGGCCTTTCTTTTCATTGGTTCTACTTGCGGTTGTAAAAAACTTTGTAAAACGAACTCCGAAAACTTTATTTTCGAACACGCAATACAGAAACACATACACATGAAAAAATACGTGCTCCAAAATTTACCAGTAGAAGTGCTACACCATGTTTTCGAATACTTTGATATCCAAGACCTCGGCCACGCTTCACGCGTTTGTCATTTATGGTTGGAATTATCAAAACTAGACCTATTGTGGAAGCAAAATAGCACGAAATATTTCCACAAACCAGACCCTATGCCGTACAACCACTACAAATCGTTTATTCAGCAACAATCGCGTATGCAATTATTCACGTTGACTGGTGCTGATGGCGTTTACTCGTTCGACCCATTTTCCAGATTCTTTAGTAGAGGTGCAAGCGTGACCGAATCCATAGCCGAGTTTTGGAGCGTCATGTCATTCCTCGGTGTACAACATCAAGATGAAACAGACAACCTTATAGAAGCTCGTCCTAGACGCGGAGAACAAATATCTTCGATTGTTTTGGAAGGACTCTTCGTCGACCATCACGAAACCGAATATGAAGTTTACTTAATCTTTTATTGCAACTATTCCGCACGCAAATTGTTAACATATCCAATCACATGTTTCTGCCCAAGTTTGGAACTCTTTATTGAACACGAGGGTACTATGCCGCAAGGCGATTTATTCCAACAACAAAGTTCTATTGAGCGTGAAATGGCAACAAAAATGCAAGCCATATTATCTTCAAAAATTGGCACAGTCAAGTTTGTCATGTGGGATAAAGCGCAAACACTCTGCACTAAAATGCATAGAATCATTGACGCGACTAATTATGAAGAGGAAAGTGACCAAGGAAAGGCGAAACGCGCTCAGTATTGGTTTGGAGGCGTTCCCAGTGACGTTGAAGAGGAAGTCGCCGAACATTTTAACCCACGATTTGTATTTGCCATGTAAGTGATACAATGTTGAAGGTTTTGAATTTGGAGGTTAGCGTGATGTGAAGTGCACGATGCCTGGTGGCAAGAGATCCTTGAATAAATTATTCAATATATTTTAATGTGTTATTGTCCTCATGTGTATTCATGATGCATCATAATCAGATAGTTCAGAGTAGTTTTATAAAAATAATAATGTTAAAGAAAATACTCACACGTCACCACACTCTCAGAGTCGCACAAAGTGTTCGTTATGTTGCTGGATTCAAATCACCGAACGCTGTCGATACAGAAGATCTCTTATACGATCTAAAGGTACAAGCACTTTCTAAATTCTAATTCTCAGAATTTTGCACTTCAAGGACAGTTACCAGAAGCAGAGCGTGTATTTGCACAATTAATAGGTAGAAAACAACCATCTATTGAAGCTTTTAATCGAATGATCTACGCGTACTTTTGACATTTTATTTAACACACTAGCTACGGAACAAGTGGAGATGCAAATAACTTGACGAAATCGAAGCGTATTCTTGATGAGATGCAACAGAGATTTGGTATAGAGCCTACATCTGCAACATATCACGAAACTCTACGTGCATACTTTTTGTGTGATCGAATCCAAGAAGCAATTTCAATTTTTGAGAACATGCCACAGGAAAAGAAAGACGCAACAGTGTACAGTTTGATGATTATGGAATGTTGTGCAGCACAACAGTTCGAAAATGCGAAAATATATTTCAACGAGTCAGTTGAAAACAAACAGATAGTGGATGGTCGCACATTCAACATTCTAGCAAGCAAAATAATAGAAAAAGACGGAATTCAAGAAGCGCAAAATCTGATGAACACATTCGAAGCAAATAGTGGAGAAGTAACTGCTAATTTACTACAAACCATGATAGATGCGTACAAAGATAAATCTCCTGAACAGGTAGCTGCCCTCACCACAAGACTAAATCAAGTTTAAGAACGACTCCAAATAAAGAATAGGAGTGCACTTTCTCTATGGTCTAAAGAACTTCCAAGTTGTGTTGCAACCTACACTTTCAAACTTGAAAGGTTTCTCATAAACTTTAGCCAACTAGCCCAAACCAACAGAAGCCGAGAAGAGGCACATCAATGATCAGTGGTTACACAACAAAACAGTAGTACAATAATATGAGATGGAATTCGCGCG
>JAESGV010000776.1_pt1 | contig 13764 bp, 9 predicted proteins | sample 9269781 | NCBI WGS metagenome assembly JAESGV01 (sample SAMN15741586, study PRJNA653496) | algae metagenome | isolation source: Tildeniella torsiva UHER 1998/13D and co-occurring heterotrophs from... | place: Slovakia: Slovak Paradise National Park, Hrabusice, Kosice Region | collected 2000-01-01 | reverse complement strand
ACTGTATGTTTGTCTTCTACTACATTGTACCGTTTCATTGGTTGCAAATGAAACCTCGTGTTCCATTGTTGCTCTCTACTTTTTACTCTACAATTTGTTAATCAAAAAAAGAATCATACACGTGTTGTTCTTCATTTTTTGGGTTACGCGACGCATTGATAGGAGCTGTTTTTGCTACACGTTCAGAATGCTGCTTCCATTCACTTACACTTAAAAGTTCCATTAGGCGACGTTGCGACATTTTTCTCATTACCCATTCTATCCAAGTGTTTGACTACTGTCGACTTTTTGAATAGAGGACTTTGTTTTCTGACGTCTGCACTCATCCCAGCTTGACTAGTCTACGATTTTGGCTGGTCAACTCTTTCATAGTGACATCTGGCTACCTTTTTCATAAACCATGACTGTACAGAAGAAGAAATTTTATAGTTTTGAACGCAAAGCAGTCAAGTTTTGTTTGAGCTTCACATCTTCTCTTTGATTCATTATTTGAATGTACAGTCTCAGATCATCCATACTCACCGATAAGTGTATGTGGTCACCATTGTGGAACAAATCATCACAGGCAGCAAGTAGCGTAAGAACGTGATTTTCTAAAAGTCCTTGTACGGATAGTGATGGTCTGTATCGCTTCATTAGCCAAATGACAACATCTTCACCCCATGTGAGTTTTAACTGTCGTTGATTAGTTGGTGATACAGTTGCGCATTGATCTGCAAAATGTTTCAATTGAACGAGAATTGACTTTTTCAATTGTTTCGAATCAAACTCGAAAAATGGGATGATAGCGTTGAATCGTTGTACAAAAGCGTCATGACACTTGGCGATTCTTGCATCATCTGCATTGCCAGCCTTGTTGAAATGGTCAACGAGTATTGGAGCGATCTTATGTCTAAATTCAACGATTGAATCTAGTGCATCAAGTGGTGAGAATCCATCCTCATCCGCTTGGTTCATCAAATCTTCATTGTGTCGGATGCTTCTATTCAGTGTTTTTGGAGTTGGATCGTGAGTTCTTCGCTCTCTTCCATTGGCAAACATCATGTTGAGTTGATCGTTTTTTGTTTTTTTCTCTTGTCGTGCTGGTGGTCGTTCTTCATCTTCCTCATCTTCTATTTTCTTACGATGAACGACGTGCATACGTGGTTGCGGTTGGTGAATAATCGAAGAAGATATCAAGTTTTTGACAACTGCATCTTCGACGTCAGTTATGCAAATGAAAATTGCTTTGCTTGCATCTATGACGGAAACAGTTGCTTGTGTGATCTGCTTGTCTCGTTTGTTGTCTAAAACGCGTGCAGTGACTGTCTTGTTTATTGACCCACGTTGCCATAACTCGAATAGTAGATGAAATAGTTTTGCGTCTGCAAGTTCCAAGTGATTAAGAACGATGACTGCGTTGGGAGCTTGTTTGAGTACGACGTTGAGTTGTCCATCTGCAGTAACATTGTCACGATCAGATAAAAAGTCACTCAAAAACTTGTCTGGTGTATTAATGAACAGTTTCATGTCAAAATATACGAAAGGACGTATTTGTGCTTGGGCAAGAGCTTTCGCCAAGTATATTTTTCCGACTCCACCAGGTCCAACGAATAAAAAAGTCGGTGGTAGCGTCTTAGAGCGTGAATCGTCTGATGAACCTTGTTGGTAGTTCCATATTGTTGAATTCCGAATCAAAGCGTAGCATACGCTCTTTATCGCCAAGTGTTGCTCGACTAGTATCGATTTTAAATATTGTTCTAGTTTGTATCCAGTTTGTGGCTGATCTGGTGAGTCGTGTTTTGTAGGAAATATAATTTCGTAAGGGTCAGGTTTTGCAACCCTTCTTTCAACTATTACAGCCGGTACGCGTATATCAGAGCCACCAATTTGCAGGGACTTTATCCAATTTGTAACATACTCACTAAGCGATGCAAAAGTGAACTGTTGTGGTGTCTTTATGCTTTCCTCTTTCTTTGTGGTCATCTTCAACTCAACTTGGACTATTCTAAATCGCTACAAAAGCTTCTGTTTCTGCAGAAGCACGATGAAACCTCGCATACACCTATGGACTATCGTAGTGTTGGTCATTTTAAATTGTACGTACGATACATTGATACTTAAACAAAAGATGCTTCTTCACAACAAATAAGTAATTGTTGCTGGCCAGAAAGTTCACGAAAAGGATGTGACAATGCTACAATACTTGCTGCTATTGTTACGTTACCAGATATGAATGGATGTAAAAATAGTTGGAATGATTATTGCGCAGAAACTGTATATAGAGAATTTGACCACTGCGTTCTTGATTGTGGAGATGGTATTTGTGCAGTAAAAAGTGGAGAATCATGCGAGACGTGTCCACAAGACTGTGGATATTGCGATGCTTGTGAGTCGTTTGTCAATACGCTAACCTTGTAGCCGAATCGTGTGCAAACATTGACGAGACGTTATTTTCACCAGATGATAACAACACTATTTTCGAAGATCCCTTTTTCGCAGACCAATGGCATATTCATAACACGGGACAACAACAATACTCATTTGTAGCCACACCAGGCAACGACATCAACGCATTACCAGTCTACAAACAGTACAGAATATTTGGCAAGGGAGTAACCGTAGGAATAGTCGATGATGGTGTAGAATGGCGTCATCCAGATCTACAGTGCGGATACAAACCAGAATTATCGGCAGATATAGATTTGGACATCAAATTCCAACAACCTGCCGTTTTTGATGCTCATGGTACATGTTGTGCGGGCGTCTGTTGCGGCCAAGGAAATAATACAGCATGTGGAATTGGTGTTGCATTTAAAGCAAACAGCGCAGGTATTCGTGTACTAGGAAACGCTTTTTCCGATGCCAAATGCGCAGAAGCTCTAGCGTACGAACACACCAAGATCGATATCTACAGTAACTCGTGGGGTCCAGCCGATGACGGTGCCACAATCGAGAGATACCCACTAGCACTAAACGCCATTTCCAAGGGCATAAAAGAAGGTAGAAACGGCCGAGGAGCGATCTACGTTTGGGCCGCAGGCAATGGTTACCTTCGTGGAGATGGAGCTAATTTTGACGAATTGGCAAACTCGCCATACACAATTTGTGTAGGTGCTACTGACTGGAACGGTAAATATTCTACATATTCTGAACCAGGAACAAACGTACTATGTAACGCACCAAGTTCAACGCGTGGTTACGATGCGCCAGCGAGTACATGGAGATACTATAGTACCATGATGACTGCTGATAGAATGGGATTCCCAGGGTACAACAGAGCATCACGTTCAGAAGGAAACTGTGCAATTGACTTTGGTGGAACTTCTGCTGCGTGCCCATTAGCAGCAGGTGTACTAGCGCTAATTTTAGAAGCCAATCCAAAACTTACATGGCGTGATGTGCAATGGATTATTGTGAAAACATCAACGAAAACAGATGTCCGTCACGCTTCATGGAAACGAAACGCTGCTGGATACTACTTTAGTAAGCATTATGGATATGGAAGACTAGATGCCTACAAAGCAGTAACAACAGCCAAGAGTTGGACCAATGTTTGTGACAAGTATTCGACCTATACAAGAAAAGTGGGAATTAACCCAGGTGAGACTAGTTTACCACTGTCAGGTGTAGAGATTCCAAAGAATAGTTCATATCCACTCGTACTGTACGCATCTTTTGAAGATATTCCACCTATGACCGTTGAGAGTGTTTCCGTAATCATTAGCGCAAACGCAAAAAGAAGAGGACAACTAGTATTTGCTGTAGGTTCTGCCCAAGGTACAATCTCTATGCTAAGTGAAGGTAGAAATAACGATTTTGGATCTGATTACAATCAACAAATCTTTAGCACTGTACAAATGTGGGGAGAAAGTGGAAAAGGTATTTGGGGATTCTCGATCTACGACAATAATAGAGATCTATCACAAGCAGGTGTTGTTTCTACGTTAACTGAAGTGCAATTGATTATCTATGGCTCGACAGAAGATTGTACAAGCGAGGAGATTGTTATAACTACTGTTGGACCAACAAAGAAACCAGTTCAACCAACACCATCATCGAGCAAAGATTGGTTACCATTCCGTGTTCGAACCATCATCACTGTTACTCTATTCAGCTCTGTGAGTTTGATAGTTGTAGTGGTTGTACTTGTGTGGGTTTTCAAGATGCAAAAATCTGCAGAAACAGAATTAAACAGTGATATTTGGAAAGAAATGATAGAAGACGAAACAACAGAAAAGAAAACAGACCGAGAAGAGGAAAGTATTCAAGAAGAAGCATAAGTTATGTAAATCATTTGTACGATAAAGTTGACTAGTCGTAGTTCATTTGTATATTTGCCCCTTCGATAAAAGCGTAAGCGAGATACATGTAGCTATTCATACGTAAAACAAATGAACAAGAGACTTGTGTGGACTCTCGTAATTGTGGTAGCTATAGTGCATGCCAAACGAAAGAGACACGAACACGACACTACAGCTGTCCCAAGTCAAGAAACTACCACTACCATTGTCCCAGGCAGCAACAAATGTTGGACATGCCCTCCAAAGTATATACATTGTACGTAGACCATTTCATTTTACTTATTATTAGGGTATGAAGCAGGACTAGATAAGAGTGAAAACGGAGAAGAGTGTGAATGTGTGCTAGCTTCAGACTATGATGCACATGGGTGCAGATATTGCCCAGAAGGATACAAGCACTACTACGAGCTTGGATATTCAGCTCCATCGCACTACGATAAGTGTCTTTGTATTGACAAACATGGTGAACACGAACATGAGCACGACGCTACTCCAACACCTACTACTGAGGATGGCGAGCATGAAACTACGGAAGCTCCCACACCAGAAGCTGTGGAGACTTCTGCACCTACATTCCAATCTACTTTGGCGGCCACGATAAAAGCCTTAACTACAAGTAACTCACCAGTAGCAGGGAAATCAGACTCAGGAGAGAACAAGTCAGTATCAAATGCTGGAGCTATAGTTGCCTCAATCGGAACATTCTTAGCTATCTTCTTGATTTACATAAACGTAAACTAATTTTTGTCAACCACGTCTTGTGTCACAAACTAATATGATGAGCCCTGTGCCAATCAATATTACCGCAGATGAAGATTCTTCAACGGAAGATGAACCAATTGCGTATAGAGATACCGAACGAACATCTTGGCGAGATATTGTTAAAAAATACGGTATAGGAGTGTTGTGTTTGGTTGTGTTAATAGTATCGCGATCTATAGAGTTTGTTCTTTTCGTTAGAATAGCCAGAAAGATGCATCATTATTTGTTTCTAATATCGAACATTTTAATACCGTTAGGTGCGCTAATAGTAGATGTTCCCTTATTACTATTTCAGATATTCGTTTCAAAGTCCGTCACACATGATATGCGTCGATCTCCGTGGTGGAAGTACATAGTTATGGGAATATTGGATGCAATTGGTTTAATGTTAACAATCGTTGCCACTGCTTTCCTCACTGGACCGTCGATCGTCAATATATCAACCACTATCATTATAGTACACATATTCATTTCGATATTTGCAACTAAAGCACGATACAATGCACTACACATAGGTGGTGCATTAATAATAGCTATTTCGATAGGTGTTCAAATCACAGCAACCTCACAAGGTAAAACATGGACAACAGCTTACCAAGCTATAACTAAAAACACATGGTTCTGGATGTTACTACTCTTTGTTGCAAACATACCAATAGCCATATCGAACATGTTAAAAGAGCACATGATTAGTACAACGAATGTAGATGTGTTTTACATGAACGCTAGAGCAGGTTTTTGTCAGCTTACCTCTAGCATTGTCATGATGCCTTTAATTTTCATTCCATTCCCACAACCTTATTTCACATTGAACAAATTCCACTTCCCATTTTACATCACTAGTGGATTAAAGTGCTTCTTCGGGTCAAATAACATTAGTGGTGATAATTGCTCTGACTCCTTCGCTCTGTTTATAGCAATGTTATTCTGTAGCTGTATTTTCCATTACGCGCTACTGTTCGTATGTTCAACATGAAGATACTAACTGTAGATACTAAAGCACAGCCCAGGAAAGATAGGAATTTTAAACTCACCCGTTCGAGCTGCCTTTTCGACAGTTTTATTCCTCTCAAAGCGCTTGGCGGGAGAAGCACGGGTGCCAAGATTCACTTTTTTAGACGCAGAGATCGTTGGTATTATGTTCGTAGGAGTGGGACTCTTTTCCTTATCTATAGAGACCTACGCTAGCTTCCATTTTAAGATATTGCTAAGCGCTGCTAACATTTCAAGGAAGATTATCCAATCGATAAAAGCAGCGGCTCTCAGGCCAATAGAGGAATAAAGACTTTTCGTAAGTGACCTCTCTTAATATTAGCTACTGTACTTGGCTAATTCCGATTAGTCTATCCGTTTTTGCCACCGAAAGTTCTAAATTCGTGGCCTGAGCGCCACATAACATCTTCCAAGAAACAATATGAACCAGGTCTCAAGAAGAACTAGCGCATCCATACTCATCAAGCCAAACAATATCGACGAACAGAGCTCTACCCTAGAATACGAGCTAGATGAAAGTTCTGACTGCATAAACGAAGACGTAGAGAGCATTATCACCATCATACAAGAAATTATTATGCCAGCTTCGCCAAAGAGAAGAAGATTGTGTCCGTTCGTCCTAGCGACATCGTCGATGTTGGCCGAAACCAAACATCGCTCGAACGAATCGAAGGCAGCGCTCCACTATCGCTTACAGACTATAGCATCTGTACAAGACGTATCTGAAGACGAGACTACTGACCTCTCTATCGACGATTGTAACAATAACTTAGAAAGAGAAGCCCTTTCATACAACAGTGTCGAAGTAATCTGCTCGGTAGGAGAGTGCGAGCATGTCGACAAAGAAATAATACAAATAATTGCTACTTACGTCCAGAAACAAGCTCCTCAGCCATCACCAAGACAGCTATCGTATCTTGTGAATATCATTTGCTCTAAGGCTGCATTTTGGTATAACTCATGGCAGCGGGAAAATACTAGAGCTCCAGCGCATCTTCGCTACCTTCTACAAACACTAGCTATTCTAATTCGTAGAAAAGAAGTAGAAGTATCGCTTCCATTAATCAGATCGATGTATCAACTCCTGAAACAAGCAATGTCGGCCGCAAAAGATGAAGCACTAGGCAAGCGAACCATTAACGAATTAGTTTGCTACCTTTGCACTATTATTATAGGAAAAGACACTAAGGCACAAACATCGTACTTGTTGAGCGAAAATAGCTCAAAGCAAATGAACTTCTGGTCTGTGTTCGAAACGTATGGACTTTCTACAGCAGAAAATAAGAGAAGCGAAATGGGAGAAGAGACATCAGCTGCGCTACTTTTGACTTTGCTCAACTTCACTTCGTTACATTTGAGCGAAATTCTAGTTCAATGTCCAAAGAAGAAAGTCGAAAAAAGCACATCACTTTTAAGCGCGCTTGTACAGATGATAGCTTCCGCCGAGAAGAAGGTGTATCCAGCCGTACTTGCAAAACTTCCCGCTGTACTAAGAAGTGCTCTACTGTACCACACTGAACCTGCAGCTAGAGAAGCAGTTCTTGACCTATTAGTGAAAGCTGTAAGAATGAATCCAGACGCCGATTTTAGCAATGTCATTTTGGCTATGTCGGAATGCATTCAAGACTACGGAGTTGACTTTGGATGCAAAGCCGGATACGTACTTTGTGAGCTATTAACCTATTCTCGCCAACCAATCTTCATTACCAAGTACTTGGAAGAAGTACGAAGATTGCTTCTGGGTAGTGAACACAAGGACGAGTACATTGTCAAACTAAGTACAGCAATCATGTTTTTGTCCTGCCATGATAAGTCAATAATGCAACCAACTATTCAAGAGCTAGTAATCTCGAAGCTCTTTACAGAATCCCACTTCAATGACCAAGATTATCAATCTTTGTGCAAAGTGTTTCAACGAGCAGTAGCAACCAAGCAAAGCATACACATTGATAGCTTTACTCAATCATGGAAAGCTTACTGCAATAAACATCATTTATAAGATAGCTATTTGTTGCTGTCCCGTCGTCAATGTCGCCCAGTTAAGCCTTGTAAACGTTCAAGTAAAACAATTTTCACACAATGGCAAGAGGCGACAAGATAAAGGTTGGTAACGACCCAAACAACAAGGAATGGGCTGAAGATACCAGTCGCTTCGGCTACAAAATGTTGGAGAAGATGGGATGGTCAGAGGGTAAAGGTCTCGGCAAAAACAAAGATGGAATTACAGAACACGTTAAAGCTGTTAAGAAATTCGATTCTAGAGGTATTGGCGCTGATGCCAAAACATCGCAACAACTATACACCGCCAAGACTGTTGCATTCTCAGACATATTGTCAAAATTAGCTGCAGAGTATGGAGCAGCAAAGCCAGAAACAGAAGACAAACCAGCCAAAAAATCATCAAAACTATCAACTGTATCTTCGTCTGACGATTCATCTAGTGATGAAGAAACAGAAAAAAAGAAGACCAATCGTGTACAGTAAGTCTTGCACATTCAAACTAATATTCTAGTTTCACAAGAAGAGCACGGTCGAAAAATGCCAGCAGCTACTCCAAAGAGGATTTGTCAGCCATTCTAGTTAACCAAAAACATGTTGAGAAGGTGCATGTTAAAAGCGTCACCAATGTAGAACAAGAAACGAAATATGGAAATATATTAGCAGTTAGCAAAGTTTCAGTCGCCGATTACTTCAAAGATAGAATGGCGTCACTAAATAAGAGAAAAGCAGAAAGTAGCAGTGATGATTCTGACTCTTCAGAGGATGAAGCGCCAAAGAAGAAAAAGAAAAAAGTAAATTCAGACAGCGACGACTCTTCAGACGATGAAAAAACAAAAAAGAAAAAGAAGAAACAAATCGTAGAAGACACAACGAGTAGCAGCGATAGTGATTCTAGTAGCGACGAAGGTACAAAGAAGAAGAAAAAACGTTCCAAATAAATAACTTTACACAATCAAACATATGACAATTACGAGCGCGACAAGCACTGTAAGGCATAAAAACGTTATTAACAAGCGTCTTAGTAAGACATCGTGATGCTTAATCTTGGTATGGTACGTATGGATTATACTATCGATAATTCTTCTGAAACCAGCCCATAGACTAGAAGCAGGATTCAAGTAGTTCTCTTTGATCGTGTCGTACTGCGCTTTGATCTGTGAAACGTGATTCGCCGTTGTTGCTGTCGCTTGTACTGCCTCCACGACTGGTTGTCGTAACGAAAATAATGATTTGATCTTTGAAATAGGTGCCCACAAGAGTTTGATGAACGTAAAAACTCCACCAAACAAACTTCCCAACACTCCAAAAAGTAACGTGAGTTGACCAGCTGCTAAATTTTTGAAAAAGACCAGTAACTCGAATGGTACTTTGATGAGCGCGTATAACCCATAATAGAACGCTGAGAACAGTTGTCCGAAACTTGTAGCCAGTAACACGATACCTGACGTTATTGGAGATATCAAACTGTAGAATTTTCCTCCAAACGATCCAAACGACTGAATGATTGGGTAGACCATATGACCAAAGAACTGTAGAATTGGATAAAACAGATTTGATGCAATAGGTGATACCAGATTTGTGTAAATGGCATAGAGTCTTGTAAAGAGTAGTGGTATCAATAGTACGACTCTATTGTGTAAGAGTGGTTCAAAATAGCCAACAATGGGTCCAACGATTCTCCGTAGTGCGCCTCCAACGATTGGAAGGTTCTTGTACAAATCGTAGAAACCCCATATCAATGATATGACAATGTAAATGTTGACTAGTGTGGTGATGATGGTTCTAAAGTTGTGCGAATAATAAAATGGTAACGAATAACGATTGACTATCACTGCCCATGATGGTAACGACTGTATGGCTAGTTTGTACAATCGCGTGTCGTTGCTTAGCATGACCCTATCTAGATACCTTTCGCAATCTTCTTTGGAGCAGTATAGGAAATAAAAGTTGCTGTGGAAATGCTTAGGTGCCTCTAGTGGTGGGTTTCTTAGTTCAAATACAACTATTGATGGTCCTAGTGGTTGATGCTGAAAGTCTAAACCACTAATATCGTCCCACTTTATCAATAATCGGTTTCCGCTTGCTTCCGCTGGTGGGTCGTTTGCATCTTCGCTATCGTCCGAGTCATAAATGTCTTCGCCGTTGCCATCAACAACTTTTCTTTTGTCGACGGTGATTATTAGTTGGCGACGAATAGTATCCACAAGTACTTGTATATCTTCGTATCCTCGTAGCCAATAGTCTCCCTTAGTTATTTTCATGGCCTGGAATATCAAACGTTGTGAAACTTCCGCGCGACTTAAACGATTGGCATGTCGGCCACTAGAATGTGACCGTGTTCGCTCATGATGTGGTACATGGAGCGACTCTAGGTTCATAGACATGCGCCTTGGTGTTATAACAGGCACCTCATCAATTTTAATGAGTTCTATTGGAATGTTCTTAGCGGTATTTGCATTTGCAGCTACTTGGGTAGTCGCATAGTCGTCATTTTCGGTGAGCGAATTTGTTGAGCGTTGTGGTCGATGCAGTAAAGACATTTGTGGCATAGCAGCGACCTGTGTTTCATTTCTACCAGTTTTCCATGGTATCATAGTGCGAAGCTCTTTGTAGCAAGTACGCTTGTTGATGTCGTCTTTGCAAAAAAAGTTGTTTTGTGAGAGTAGAGTGTTCAAGTTCGGAAAATTATCTTATATCAACGTCATATTTCTTTACAATTAATGAACTATTTCACCCGAATCACATTTGGGGATGGTGGTGACTTTAACGCCTCTCCTGCCGTTGGTTGTGTAGTGGACTTCGTTACATACTTGTCCATTGTGGGAATATTTGCTTTCACTGGAGATGGTTCCACTGATTTGGGAATGCTACTGATTCTTCTTACTAGCGATGACAAGGAGTCTGTCCTGTTCACTTTGGGCACTGGGCTCACTGGTGCGACTGGAGAGCTTGGCGCTTTCAACTCTGCAGAAGGTGTGGCGACCAAACCAGTGTTCTCTGCTTGGTTGTAGTGCCTAATTCTTCTCCTCTTTGGGGTTGTTTCGTTCGCTGGTGCTGCTACTAGGCGTGGCTTGTTATCTTGTGTCTCAACCACAACTGGTTTCTCTGATGGAATGTTCAAATCCAATTCCTTGAGTACATTCTCCTTAATGTAGTAAGTATTTGATGAGTCGCCATCTCTTTTCTCTTTCACAGCTATTTCTTTCATCTGCTTCGCTACGCTATTCTTAGAGCATCCAGATTTTTCGCAAAAATCTTGAATGAGTTTCGATTTACTTTCGTTGCTTCTGTGAACAGCTTTGCAAAGAGCTACCAAATCTTTCTCTTCTTTCAAGTGACGCTTCCATGCACCGTTGTCGGCCTGTACAATCTCGGCTTCTTGAGTACCATCATGGAACATGGGCATATCGCTAAAACTGCAAGATCGCTCCGTGACAAAGTGTTGAATAGCGAATGACCTTAGTAGTATGGCATCGGCTGATTGATCATCATCGTTGATAGTGAGGATAGGTCCAATGAATTGGGTGTTGAGAATGAGTGGAACAAGTCCCTTCTTTCCCTTTCTAGGCGTTTGTTTCTTCTCTTCACGTTTTTCAACTACAACTTCTTTACCCTTCTCGCGTGGTTCGCCATCATCTTCATCGTCGTCGTCTAGTGGCATAGCGTCAGATACGACAAAGTCTTCATCGTCTTCGGAATTGTAGTCATCTTCAGTGCCAAAGTATCCACGGAGTTCTTCATCTTCCTCTTCGTCATCCTCATCGTCTAGAAGATCTTCACCTTCGATACCATCATCTAGAATCTCTTCTTCTTCGACTTCGTCATAAATGAGTTCTTCATAGTCGAGACCTGGTTCTTGCTTGAGTGCACGCCTACCTGAAACAACCTTTGTCTTGTGTGGCTCTGGTAATGTACTAACATAAGGTTTCATGAGAGTGTACTTGTCCTGATCTTCGTAGCTCACACGAGAAAAGAAAACTACTCTTCTTGCACGTTTGCTGCTTCCTAGTTTCTTCTTCGAGGCAAGCTCAGAGACAACTTGAGCGATACTGACATCCATGGCATTAAAGAATAGACTATCCATCTCGGAAGCGCTCATGCTTGTTACGTAACGAGGTTGGAACGCTCTCTTCTCTTCGACTACTGGTGTCTTCTGCACAGCCACGGTGAACTTGGTGATATCTGAAGCAGAGGTCACTGGCTCTGGTGCCTTTACTTGTTTGACCTGTTTTTGTTGCTGTTCTGCCAACTTCTCTGCCTTCTTGAACATCTTTGCATTGATACTATCGAGTTTCTTTTGCAACTTGGACAGTTCTTTCTCTACTTTGCGTAGCTCCTTGTATATTGTTTGCATGTTCTTGCGTAAGGCTTTGCGTTCAACTCTTCTATTCTTCACCTTTTCTCGGATTTCCATTGGGAGAGAGTTAAGATTGTTGATTTCTCTTCTCAACAGTTCGAATCGGCCAGTCTTGACAGAAGATTCTCCATCGCTCAACTCTCCTTGATCTGTTGAATTAATTCCATAGTTTTCTAATGACGATATTTGGTCCAACTTTGCCTTCACGACAGACTTTGGACACATGGACGATATTATTGCCGACGGAATGACCATTGGTTGTTGTGATGCTTCATTCTCTTCATCTCCCTTTTTGATTCTTCTGCGTTTTGGTGTTTGTGGTTGAAGCTCTTGTATTAGGAACGCGTGGATATCATCTACAAGAGTATCAGTCGCGAGTGAACTGTCCTGCACAAGCTTGCCTAATAGTTTAATATGATTCTCTGGGAACATTGTGCAGGGAATCATTTGTGCTGCCATATCTCTTTGAAACGCGTGGAGTTCTTCCATAGTTTTTTCATGTTGGCGGACCTCAACACTCAAGTCGGTCTCCTGATACGAAGATAGTTTGTTCGTTAATTCAGAAACTAGTCCTTGTATCTTCGCATCACATTCTTGTATTTTTGTTGCGACGTCGGATTGTTCTTCTGTGTTGATTTTGCGCTTCTTCTGTGCTGACTCATCTGTTGTTGGATCCAATGCAACAACTTCATCTTTTGATTCATTCTTTTCAGTTTCTATTTCACTACGAACCCTCTTTTTGCCACCGGACTTCTTTGGTTCTGCTACGACTACAGGTGGCGGTGTATCGTTTGCCTTAGGTGTTGTACTTTTGAAGAACGAAGACAGTGTCCTTTGCGACGATGGTTTGGCTGCTTGGCTCATGTTTTTTACTAGAATATTTTTCAAACGTAACGGTAACAAATTCAAGGTTGACAAAGAACAACTTGCAAGTTATTCAACGAAAAAGTTGCAAGTTTGTAGAGTGTTTAGATAGAAGGCCGCTTTTTATCACCACCAGGTAGAGTATACATATAATCCTCTGTGGGTTTGCTGATACCCATGATACTTTTGTTCATTGTCACACCTGCTGACATTGCTGCCAGAGCAAGAACACCGATAAGAATTGGGTAAACATACTCTATTCCTAACCCTGGAACAAACTTTCCTTGGTGCCAACTCAACAAAAACGAAACCGAATCTTTTTCCAAGCTAAACCATGTTTTTAGCATGCGGTATATCGCCCCTGTACAAACAGTCACAGTGAACGGTAGCCATAAAATTGACGATAAATTCCTATGTAGGCCACGAAATGATGTCCACTTGCCTTTTGGCAAAAATAACGACGATATTGGAGTTTTCTTTTGATACATCATGTACAGACCAGAG
>JAESGV010000775.1_pt1 | contig 13768 bp, 16 predicted proteins | sample 9269781 | NCBI WGS metagenome assembly JAESGV01 (sample SAMN15741586, study PRJNA653496) | algae metagenome | isolation source: Tildeniella torsiva UHER 1998/13D and co-occurring heterotrophs from... | place: Slovakia: Slovak Paradise National Park, Hrabusice, Kosice Region | collected 2000-01-01 | reverse complement strand
TAGACTCGCGTAAGTCCATTCTCAGGGTGTTTGTTTACATCTAGCATTGTTTTTACATTGCCGTAGATTGCGCGAGCGATGGCTTGTGCTCCGAAGCAGATACCCCATGTTGGGATGTCTCTTTTGTTAACGCACTCACGAATCAAGTTCATGAGAACGGGAACAAAAGGTAGTGTATCATCCATGCAACAATCGGCGCTTCCACTGATAATGATGCCGTGGTATTTTCTTTCGATGTGGTCTGCGATAGTTTGTACGTCTGGAACTGCGAAATCGTGCTGTACCATCGAGATGGGGAATGATGAGTTTGGTTGAAGGCATGCCTCTGCCGTTCTATGCGGTTTGAGTTGTTCTTCGATGAGGTCCAATGTTAAGGCTTTATCAGAACCTGGCCAGTGCGAATATCTGGTTGCAAACACGTGAGACGATACGTTGGGAAGCTTTTGCACCATTGCACTAAGCAAGTCGCCTTCTACGACGTTTACTCTATTGGAGCAATCTAATATACATAGTTTGTAGTGCGATGGTACATCAGTTCCCTCGTAACTCTCTGGCATGTTTGAGTTTTTACTGGTTTTTGAAGTTGATTGATGTTAACAAATTACAACAACTACAGATGCAGTAGATGGGTCGAAACGAACAGGCAAACACTAATTTACGCTAAGAATACGAACTTCAAATTGATGGGCTAGCAGATATGCCAATACAGCACAAACAGCTTTGTCATCTTGATAATTTCTTTATAAATACTCAGTCAGTGTTATAATATCAATATCTCTAAAGGCATGCATATTCTTCACTAACGGTTTGTGTTTCTCCAATATAACAACACTATGTTCCGATCCCAATCCAATATCCAAAACATTCCCACTCACATTTAACTCTGTAGGTACACCACACCGTATCGTAGAGTTATACATGATTAATTGTCCCTTTGCGTTCGATCCAACACCAAATAATTTTCCATTAGAAATTCCAAACCAATGATTCGCCAAACTATTACAATAGATACTTGTCATACGATGCGATTTGAGTAAAATGGGTATAGTTCGATACCGTGTATCTCCATGTCCTAGTTGACCACTAGTACCTAACCCACAAGTAAATACGAAACCATACTCGACTAGTATGATGGTATGATTCATACCAGCATAGATGTTCATAATTTTATGCGGTAGTTTTGTTGAGATTCTTGTAGGTGTGTTCATATTTTTGTTGTTTCCATGTCCTAGTTGATAGTGATTATTTTGACCCCAAGAATAGATTGTTTTTGCATCTATTAGCGCTACGCAGTGATGCGCACCGCAACATACTTTCTTAGCGATGATATCTGGCACTAGTTGTGGCAAATCCACATCTTGATTGTGACCTAATCCAAGTTGACCAAATTCGTTTGAACCACTGGTGAATAGTTCACCTTTATCTGTTCGAAATACGCAAAAATCGACACCTCCACATACGTCAGTAATTTTGTGTTCTGATAGCGCTTCTACTTCTTCTGGTACGTCTCTGTTGTCGCAATCTCCAAGTCCTAATTCTCCATGTTCATTGCTGCCCCAAACGAAGACTTTTCCACTTGCTGAAGAGTGTTAATTTGTGTAAATAACGTACCTGTAACTCCCATGGAAGAGCGAGCACCAGCTCCAATTTTTTTAAAGTTTTGTTTTCTTACATTGTATTGCACTTGTGTAGCAGCATTGAGTGAAATGTCGTACTCTGGTAAACCTAATTGGCCTTCATCGTTACTACCCCACACATAGATATGACCGTGGTGCAGTGATACGTTGTGAAAAGACCCACATACAACTCGAGTTAAATGTTTTGTTGTCGTTGTGACATATCGTAGTTCGTGCGTGTCTATGTAATCAGAGTGGCCTAATTGTCCATGATCGTTCGCTCCACATGATAATGTTTCTGATTTGTTGTGATCGTTTTCTGCTGGTTTTTGTACAACTTGTTTTGTTGGGATAGACAGAGATGGAAACGTCAGTGGTGATCCGCGTGCTATAGGTGATGACATTGGTGACCGCACTTGTAGATTCATACTCGGTGGTGACCGAGGAGATAGGGGATACATTGCATTTTTCATCGTCATGGTCAACTGTGTTTTACTACTGATTTTTAGCGAAATTCCTGCTCGAATAGAAAGAGGCAAAGGCTAATACGTCGACTAGTTCTATTTTCATCGAACTCTGCTCTTGATTGTCATGGAGTACCGAATTGAGAACAGTGAGTATCAAATCCTTGATGTTGGTTAGTTATATCTAACTCGGTAACACTATTGTTTCACACGGCAAATATAGTTTCTCCATCTTCTATGCAGTCTACGTCCAACACTTCGTCTTGTTGTGCATCGACAATTTTCGTTATATTAGAGTTGATGTAGTGCCTAGCATATGCAAGTAGAATCTCCAAGGAGGTAGGGCACATCATCTATTTATTGTTAGATATAACCGTAAAAGAATACTTACTTTTACACCAGCAAGTGATCCTTTCTTGCGCAATCTAATCATCTTACCATTAGTTGCTCTCACACTAGGGGTAGCATCTTTTGTGGCTATAGTGGCTCCAGCTGGTAAGATATTAAATGGCAAAGTAGCTAGGACGTTGAATGTTCCACCATTGAAGCATTTGAGTTCATACCTTCCAAGCGTCTCGACATCAATTAGCAGCTCTTTTGTTCCAGATTTTTCTCTTTGGAGTATTAGCTTTGCCAAGCTCACAATCGAAGGTGTTTGACAAGATGAATACGAAATCCAAGTGTCGTGCAACACTGGCGTGTTAGAAGACCAAAAAACTCCCACTTTTGTCTTGTTAGCTACGTTATACTGAGCATCTACGTTGGAAACAATATCCAGGAACATCCGCTTGAACTGGTTTTTTGATTTAGCCCAGTTTAGGTTACAATTTAGGAATGCATTCGCTCACCCAGTACGGTGTCTTCATCACTTGGAGCATCGGGTGTTGCATAGTATCTCTTCTATCATCCATACTTTCCATCTTCTTGCATAGAAGATTTATTACTCATGTTCAATCAAAACGAAACAAGCGAGAGCACAAACTTTCACCCGCAAACAAGAGAAAACATTTATTTTATTCCATCATACAATTCATATCGTTATGTGGACTAGTCTTCTCAGTTAACGCAATTTTTATTTTTTCAGTAGCGTTCAACAAAGTCCCATTTATTTTATTTGGTGGAATCATGTGTATTTTTACGACAGTTGCGTCATCAATAATAACCAACATAGTGTACAGCAACTACACTCAATTCAGCGAATACCGAGAAATGACGTACGCGAATGACGAAGAATTTGAACAAGTACGCACACCAAGTCCCATTTCACCTGTTCGTCCGTATTCAGCCGTACATACAGCAGTCCAAACAAACGCTTCGGTATTTATCGCGTTAGCACTAATATCAAATATCCTCTCACTTCTGGCCATGTTTTCGTTTTATGGAACATGTTCTTGCTTTTATCCTGATCATTTTAGTACGACAATCTCTCGGCACTTGTTTGAAACACATTGCAGTAAGTTGTTCAATATAGTTATAACAGTTTAGAGGAGGGAACCATCTGTTCAGTCATCCTGAATTTGCCAGAAAAACCACAAGAAGAAATGATCATAAAGTTCTTGTCAACTACGGAATCGTCGCGAGCTTATGTGCGGTTATATAATGGGAAATTGAAGCCACTGGATTACCCTTGTCATTCGTTCAATTTGAACAATTTCCAATGGGATTTTCACGATCGGTGGATTCATACTTGTGAGCTCACCACTTTGATTCCAAATACAGAGTATCAATTCGAAGTGTATTTGACAACACCAATGGAAACAATTTCTGAACACAAGAGAAGAAAATTCAAGACATTTGGTACAGATTCGATTACATTTACAAATGGCGGAGATATGGGAATCAACAAACAAGGTCTACACATGTTAGAAAAAGCAGCTGATCTATCACCAGATTTTATTTCCATTGGAGGAGATATTGTATACGATGATGGGTTCATTGCATGTTCCCATCGATGGTTCCAATTTTACGAATTTTATGACAAGCATGCGGTAACAACCAGTGGCAATATGATACCACTTTTAACTGCAATTGGTAACCATGAAGCACAGTATGGACTCTTTCATAGTTCAAGAAACGAAATACTTCCTTATTTGTTCTTTACTACGCATCAAGTTGGTGTACAAGCGCTAACGCGACCATTGTATCATATCCATAGACTAACGTCTGATTATTCGCTTACTGTGCTTGATAGTGCTGTTATAAGTGAACAAAAAGATCAATCTCCATGGATGGAAAGACAATGGAGCACCGAGTACCGAACTACCAACAAGTTGGTCATGTATCACTCTCCTCTGTACCCATCGTCTAGTCATTCTTTTGATCAAGTTGTTTTCAATGGTAGATTATACTGGGAACCACTCTTTTCCAAGTATAACGTGTCTTTGGCGTTAGAAAACCATGATCATATCTACAAACGTTCTAAACCAATAAAGAATAACGAAACGGGTGAAAAGGGAACGATATACATCGGTGATGGTGCAATGGGTGTTTTATACCCGCAACCACATCGAAATGGCTACCATGAACGCATGGAAGTCAAGTATCATGTTCATTATGTAAAGTGTAACAAACAAGGAATTCATATGGATGCCATTGATCACAACAGAGAACGCTTTGATCATCTCGATTTGAATAGATAAAACTATTTATTTTTCAATGCTTTGTATTCTTCCAAGAAACATTCCATCAAGTATGATGTATCTTGTACAGCTGTAGAGTTACAATTCAAACACAAGTTGAGTTTGCCATGGCTACTCAACACAAGTGCTGCTAGTTCACCTGGGCCAGTACCTGGAACAAAACCAAGCGAGTTGATGATCTTGCGACCACCAATGGACATATTGGCAAGTCCTCGAACATTTGATACAACAAGTGTCACACCACCGAGTAATGTGTCCCAAATCATACGGATTGCCCATGCAGGAAGCATCCATACTAACATACTTGAGTAATAACTCAGAAACTTTTCTCCAGAATTTTTTAGCGTGGTGAGATTAGCCGATACCTGTTTGAGTCGTTCCACTGGATCACGTATGCCATAAAGTTGGATTCGAGACGCCATGAATCCAACCTTGTTTCCAGGCGTGTACAACATATCAAATGCTTCTTTAGAATCTGTCAACAAGACACGCGGATCTCTCATATTTGCTAATATGGAAATACCTATTTCTATTTCTGTGTTTCGTGTTTTGTTATGGAATTGGTACTTGTCCATGTAACGAGCCATGCCACCAAGTAAACACGATACTACAACATCATTAATTGTAGATTTGTACCGTTTTCCGACCTTACTACACTCGTCAAGATCAATCACATCATCTGGATGCAACCAACACAAAGATTTGCGTTCACTAAGATGTCCCGTTTTGAATACAGTTTTGGACTCTTGCGTGAAGAACAAAAACTTGATATACTTGACTGCCATGTACACTGACGCACAAGCAAGCCAGAAATAAAACAATAGTAGCGTTAACGCTTGCATGCATGACTCTATTATAGATGATGTTCCATGATTGTCTTTCTTTGCTTCTGTAGTACCAAAATAATTCTGTCTAAAACTTTTCAACAGTTCATCTTTCGAATAGTCACTCAAACATGCGAATAATGTAACTAGCGAAAAACCATCGCCGATCGCTTTATATTTAGCGCGTAAAAATAATGCACTTACTGTGATGAATTCTCCACATCATTGCTGTACCTCTAGAGTAGTTTTCTATAACATGCACATCCCATAAAGGTTTGTCGAGTGGCATTTGTAGATTCTGAAGCTCGCTAATGCATCTCATAAGTGCTGGTTCGTCATCTTTTTCTTCGTCTGCTTTTTCAATCCGTAAAATATGTACATGGTCCTCTACTCTCCACGTTTTATCCATCTCTTGGAAAGTATTCATATCTTCGCTAATACGACAACGAAAACGAACTTGTTTCGGTAATACACGTTCTCGAATTAAATCGCACAAGTGATCCTTTGGATAGTGCTTCTCATTTTCTGGTTTCTCTAGTATGATTACTGTGCTCTGATTTAAACGGTTTCCCGGTCGGTCTACAATCAGCGACAAACGATCTATGGCCGACGTTTTGTGGTCAGCTTTAGTATCCTCGATGGTCATGTTAAATTGTTTGCAACGTGTTTGAATTTGAGCCGCAAGCATTTACAAATTTAGGTACTGCTTTTTCCGACGGCCAAGTGATCTTGGAATTACTGTGGTCACAATTAGAACACCACTACTTGAATTTACATTGGTGAAAGATCTAAGTATTCATCAATAACAAAAGCAACAATAGAAATGAAAATCTCCTTTTTAAAACGTCACAATTATAGAACAAAGCAAACCAAACATGAACACTACTGTGGAACACCAGTGCAGCAATGTATCTATCTGTAGCTCAACATACGGCGAGTTTGAGAACAAGTACGATGAAGCAGCTAACCTTGGTCTATCTCAGGACGAGTACAACGTGTCGATCAACGCACTTTCGAAAGCACATCAACAGAATCTGAAAGTGGTGAAAAACAACATCATTCGAGCAGCACTTCCTATTATTACAGCGTGGATTTATGTCCTCAATTCTGGAATACAAATGCGCATGAGATCGCCTGTCAGTGAAGATGCTCCAGAATTCGTACAAACTATGTGTAGAATAGCAGATGATATGTTTTGGATCCAAGTAGCCTGCGCGATTGGAATAATTCCTATTGTCGTATTTAACGCGTTTTTCATTCAACAAGATCTTAGAGAGGAGTGCAAAGTCGCCTTGGACGAAGCAGCCAGATTCGAGAATCAGAAATACGAGCGCATCAAGTTTCACTTCGTGTATTCGGTGGATTCGACAGGTGTATTTGCATTTTTGAAGAATTGGATGTGGAAACCAACATTGATTATCTCTACAAGTGATGACGAGCAAACCTATACTATCATTGAGACCACTTGTGAGAATACTCCACTCATTACTTTCATGTAATCAAGTAACATAAACAAAATTTCAGTTACGCATTTCTGGTTCAGATCCTAACGAAATAGAAGGGTACGACACCAACCGTCACGAATTTTGTCAACATTCTCAGAGGAGCATTACATTGTTACAATCTCCTAAACGCCCAAATGTAGAAGTACCAACAACAGTGGTGAGCACCAGTTTGTGAAGCCACCCAACGCTGGTCTCTTTGCATCAGCAGTATTTGAAGACAAATACATAAGCCCTAACACTGGGCATCGCTCAAGACGAGTACTTCAATTCACTCACATAATCAGATGATCACCATAAAAAGAATTCAAGTGAACATGCTTCGCATTGTGCTCCAACCACTACAGCATTGTTTTTGTCGCAGTAGTGCTCAACATTATACTAATTCCACTCGTATGGTTTCTGGGCTCCGTGCACAAAGAAAGATTAAAGAACTAAATAGCGCAGCAGACCTCGAGAGTCAGAAATACAACGGTGTTAGATTTTTGTGGAGTACCCATTTATTGCAAATTGGATGTTTAAACCAACACTAGTAATATCTACCAACGATCACGAGCAACCAGAAACAAGCCATGAGTGCCGAATGCTCCACTTATTCACAGAGATGTAAACCAATACATTTAAACTTGATTTTCTTCTCAAAACAAAACCAGTAGATCATAACCTATGTAGCATCGTGTTGTTTGGTTCTAGTTGTAATTTTGCGAAGAACAACACTTCAAATACAATGAACGCAGTCAAACACGAATTCAAGAAGCCACCCAATGGTGGTTTCACAACGCCTCATTCATTCGAGAACAAGTACGACCATGTATCGGCGTCGTTCAATATTACACAAGACGAATACGATTCCTGTATCGATACACTTTCCGATGTACAACAAATTAACGTGAAATCAATATCACATAATTTTTTACGGACTTCAGTCACCTTTACGATCGCTTCGTTAATTATAATGACGCTCTCTTTGTCACTACAAGCTAACGGGTACATTGTCACTAATCATAACGACAAGACACTAAATATTGTCTACCTGGTATGTACAATATTACTAGGCGTAGTCGTGTTAGGTTACATCATTTTTATTCCTCTAGAGTTGTGGAGACTATTTCGTACACATAAGAAACTCAAACAAGAAGGTCAAGAAACGCTACTCAAAGCGGTTGAAACGGAAAACTTGAAGTATAGATCACGTGGATTTAGTATCTATTTGGAATATCCAGAAGAAAAAAAGGGTTCGTTCGCATTTATTCACAATTGGAATCCTATGCCTGCATTAGTCATATCAGAAGGTGATATTGAACAACCAGAGACGTACCAACAGGAGAATACAGAAAATGCACCAGTCATTTATAACGATGCTTATCAATCTAGTGAATACAATTAAATAATGTTCTGCAAAGAACCTTGGTAATATTTTCAGAGTTTCATAAAAATTTTTTACAAGGTTTTATGGAGGACTTACTGCTTGTACTGCCGACAGGTGGCAGCTTCGACATCAGTTTACATACACTCCTGCGTGCCAAAATGAGTATAAAAACTGTACGTAACAACAGGGTTTTAATTTCCTAGATTGAATTCAAGTTTGAAAAAATAGGTGATAACAAAGGCTATTTCTACTACATTGGCACAAAATCGAACACGAAAACTTGGGTAAACCCACACAACTTTGGCTATCTGCGAGTATCACACTATCCTAAAAATAATTCAGAAGGATATAACGAACAAGCCGATATTGTAGGCGAGATTCCAGGAAAATGGGGTTCTGGGCACGAGAGGGGTACTGAACGCGAACAACACGTCGTACACATAGATTTACTGAATAACTCTCCTTTATTACCAACATATTATACCATTCTTCATACAAAAGAAGGATGGAGTGGTAAGTTACGAAATTGGGACCTAGATGCATCGAACGATAAGCAAACCTGGGTTACATTAAGCGAACACAGAAACGACGAAACTATTTCTTTTTCTACCGGCGGAGCGTGGCAAATACAGAACTGCCATACATTTTACAGATACTTTAGGATCATGCAGCGAGGACCAAACTCTGATAGAGGCCATTGCATGGGTAAGTGGCGAATATTTCCATCTAACAAATAGTCATTGGATGTTTGGAGCTGTATGGAATTATAAGAGTAAATCATACGCGGTGATGATAGTACATTTATACACTAAATACAAATTGACGGCTGTCTTCGCTTTCTTCGATAACAAAGTTCTTCTTGTCCTTGTCTTGCTCGACAAATGGTCCTCTGAAAGTTTCCTCCTTGTTCTCATCGGTAACGACAAATGATTCGACGTACATGGTAAATCCACTGGTAGATTTCTTTGGTGCAAAAGATTTGCTCTTACCAGAGTCTATTCTTTGAGTAAGAATCTCCTTTTCAGTTCCATTGATAGGCACGTAAGTGCATTCTACAACAACTTGGCTTCTAGCGCTGTTCTTAATGGTGGCAGAGTACAATCGTCCGTGAGCCATGGTTATTGTTCTGTTGGTGTCGTTTCGAGGTTTTCAGGTTTCTAAGTGAGATATGCCAAACAAGGTTAGCTTTTTATTCTTTACCAGAATTGATCTCTATAAATAACATCCAGTAGGAAGAGAGACCTCTCGAAGCTTTGTGACACGTGGAGCGTTTAGAGATCTTTTATTACCTCGTCTAGGCAATAACAAAGAACTAATGGTGCAAGTGCAATTTCCAGAGGAGTGAAAAAGATAATAGGACCCACAGTACAGAGTAAGAAAGCAGCTTGTCGAACAAAATTGTGCTTGAGTGGGGTGTCTATTGCAGGTCTCATACTCTTTGATCTTACTCGCTTTTCCATGTTGCGGAAGAGTCTTTGATCTACGATCCTCTTTCCAAACTTTGCTGCCTTGTCACTCCAAACAATTGCAATGTAGGGAACAAACAGGGCCAACGCTTTGTAGTGCTGTTTCGTAAGTATAGTCTTGTACTTTGCTGCGTATGCAGCGGATAGTGTGAACATTGCGACACCATACACGAGCATGCTCTTTGCAATAGGAATGTAATCTTTCCACAGTGGGTCTTTAGTATCTGCGTTTTCTAGTATAGCTCCTTGACCCATTTCTCGTAGTCGCTTTGATAGAGTTCCCATGAAGTGATTATTATTACATAGTATTTTCCGATCTTGACTTAGTTCTGTTCTTTCTAGTTTTAAAGTGGCTTCCAACGCTCGCAACGCAGTTAATCGTACATTTTCATGATCAGAATATAATTGTTCGTACAGGTACTGCATATAATCTTTGTTTCTGACAATATCGTCGTGATTATGTTCTTGCGAATGCAACGTTATTATCGTATCTTGCACAAGTTGTATTTCTTTCCGTATTTGTGGTGGGTTCATCTTCTCGCCATCGTTAACGTACGACGCAAGTGTATCAAATGATATGTTTTGACTTTCCAACGTTTCTATGGTTCTAAATAATCGTTTTAGCGTCTGTGTTTCAATCAATTTCTTTGCTATTGGCCCTACCACGATGAGAACAAAAAACGATGCATACTGTTCTCGCTTTTTGCTAAACATTTTAAAATAGTTGCTGTGTACTCAAACGCATCAAATTCTCCAACTCGTAATGAGTTTAGTAGTATTACCATGCATAGTTGAGTAAAATCAGGCTGAAACACGTCTGCATGATAATCTCCGCCTTCCATCAGTGCTGCCATATTTTTTAAATACGTTAATCGTCTCCATATCGTTTTCTCGGTCTGTAATTCAAAATTTAAATCGTAACCCTGTTGCTTTTCTCTATCTATTGCTTTTATTTGTTCGTGACCTACTTGTTAGCGTTTTTTGTGCACGTACGCTTTAGCCAGTAGTAAATGTAGACACTACCTCCAATAAGTAAAGTAGCATGCACTATGTTGTCGTCAGACGATTTAACTTTTGAACTGGTTCGTTTCAACCCGGTGCGACTGTACCATCTACTCAACGTTTTCCTAGCGATGTGCGCTGACTGTTTGAGCATTACGGTGTTTGTAATGTGCGCCTGTCAGCCGTCACTAAAAGATACATCTTGGCATGTGGCAGGTAGTGTCCAGGTCTAAACCCATTAATGCGTTCAAAAACCCAGCAAAAGATTGTACGTCCATTAATGACCTAAAAGATAACGAGGGGATAGTACAAATTAACATTGATGGATTGCTGGTCGTTGAAGTGTATTCTGAATCTAAAAGATTTGTCTTGGGGAACGAAAGTGGAGTTTTTGAAATAGAATTCAAAGAGTTGCCAAGCTTTACTAGCGGTGCGGTAGTTTGTTTAGAATGTTCGGCGAAATGGATCGGAAAGCGCTACAAAACTTATGCTAAAAATCCACTCACAGAGTCCATAGGTAAGAGCCCAGAATTTGTGCGTTACACCGTTGGAATGTTCATATACGACCAACCTCGAAACAAAGTACTTTTAATGCGAAACTTTACTCGTGCATCTATCAATCTAACCTATGTCATTCGAAAGCATTTAAACACTGGTTATGTCTTTGAGAAAGCAAACTTTGAAAGCGAGTTCCAGAAAATGACCAATCGCGAACTCACGCTTTTGCGTGGTGTGCGTACTGAAGAGAATTTCTTTCTTTATTTTCGAACAGGGGCCCGAGAGTCATTAGAAATTACTTTATCGTTGTTCAAAAAAGCAACAAAAAACGATGTTTTGCTATCATGGCTTGAAACAAAAGCAAGAGAAGAGTTAGAACGCCGAACAGAAGAATACGATGACACGATGTTGCAGGTTTGGGTACCACCAAAAGGGAGATTAGAGCTTACTGATAAAACTGAGGAAGAATGTGCCATTCGTGAAGCCAAGGAAGAGTTATACATAGAAGGAGACGATACCAACAAGAAGAAGATCGACAAACTCAAAATTGAACAAAGATTTGAGTTTCTAGAAGAAAGAGATGGTATGCAACTGAAGCATATTTACTTTATTGCTGTCTGCGATGAAGAGAATGATAAATTGCTACTGTCGAAACCTCAAACTAATGAACACTCTGATATTGACTTTTACACCGTAGACGATGCCAAAACAAAGTTGCCAGAGAAGTTATTTAAAGCATTGCATAATGCTATTTAAATAAAGTAGCATGCACTTTGTTGTCGTCAGACGATTTATCTTTTGAACTGGTGCGACTGTACCATCTGCTCAACATTTTCCTTGATAGTGTTTGAAAAACATCATATACGCAAAAATATACACGAGAATAATGTTTGTAACTGCAGAGCCTTTTGAACGTCAACCAGAAAACCATGGAAGCACAGAGTTTCACGAATGAACTAACAAGACTGGTATGCAAGGGTGACAGTAACTTTGTTTACTCGCCTTATAGCATCTTTATCGCGTTAGTTATGACTGCTACAGGAGCGAAGAACAAAACCAGAGAACAAATGTTGTCTGCATTATCTCTTACGGAAAGTACAATCGTAAAAGTACCAGAACACTTAAAAAAGTTTAAAAATTCGAAAATATTATCCGTCGCCAACGCTCTTCATATCGCACACGACTATCCACCAGTGCAAGAATTCCAAAACAATCTCGTGAGTAAATACAACTCGGAAATATTAAGACAGCCATTTTATTTTCAAGATACAGAACAAAGTACAGATTTCATAAACGCATATATCGAACAAAAGACGAACAACTTGATAAAAGACCTACTCGCGCCTGGATCTCTCTCCTCTGATACCCAACTAGTCATCACAAACGCTATTTATTTTAAAGGCGAATGGAAAGACAAATTTAATAGAAGAGAAACAGAAGACGAGAATTTTGACACGTTTGGTACTTCATCACGAGTACAAATGATGCATAAATACAACCCAACTGTTTCATATGGTCGAGATTCCAACGCATCATGGGTATGGTTACCCTACAAAGGCGGAGAATACCGCGCGTTAGTAGTCTTACCAAATGAAACCTCCAAATCAGCATTTCAACAAACGCAAGAGTTTGTATTGTCAAGCAAGAAACCATTAGCACAAGTGTTCGGTGCATACGAGAACGAAATTGAAATGTTAGCAATTCCCAAGTTCAAAATAGAATGGGGAGCAAGTTTGACAAAACCATTAAAAGATTTGGGTATGACTGATGCGTTTAGCACCTCAGATTTCAGTGGGATAAGCACGGCGAGTAGATTATTCATTTCTGATGTTATTCATAAAGCATATATCAAAGTAGATGAGGAAGGTACTGAAGCAGCTGCAGCTACTGCTGTAATCATGGATGACGAGTGCTGTTGTGAAGAGTTGAGTAGTTTCATTTGTGATCATCCGTTTGTATTTGTGATCGAACACGTTGCTACTGGAAGTGTTGTATTCTATAGTGCAGTTTGTAAACCCTCCTATTAAAGGCTGTTAGAGCTGGCTTCTGTAGATCGCAGTTGTAATTTCTGAAAGGTGACGCAAGCGAAAGTTATGAATAGATGGAAGAACCCAGAAGACGCTCTACCTGAAGCCACACTAGTGGAAATAGAACACTATCGAGACACTCAATGCTACGAATCTGCTCTACATTTATGCATTAGTGTTGTACAGAATGCACCAAACGATTACACTGCACTGTATGAACTTGCTCAAACATACATTGACGTAAAAAACTTTGAGTGTGCAGTATCAACGTTCGACACAATTTTAACACTACCAAAAGACGAATACAAAATTCATGAGGTTTTACTACACAAAGGTATCGCGCAACATCGAAACAAATCTT
>JAESGV010000774.1_pt1 | contig 13786 bp, 9 predicted proteins | sample 9269781 | NCBI WGS metagenome assembly JAESGV01 (sample SAMN15741586, study PRJNA653496) | algae metagenome | isolation source: Tildeniella torsiva UHER 1998/13D and co-occurring heterotrophs from... | place: Slovakia: Slovak Paradise National Park, Hrabusice, Kosice Region | collected 2000-01-01 | reverse complement strand
CGGAGTCAAAAGTGTCACACTATGGGACGATAAAAAAGTTTCATGGTCCGATCTATCGTCACAATTCTACTTGAGCGAGAAAGATATTGGAGCAAATAGAGCCGACGTCTCGATCGAGAAACTAAAAGAGCTCAACCCATACGTAGCAGTCAAAGTACTCTCTGGAGATCTAACAGACGAAAAGTTGGCAGGCTTCAACGTCGTCGTTTTCACCGACGCACCAATCGCCTCGTTAGTAGAGAAGAACGAACTTTGCAGAAAGAACAATGTCAAATTTATTGCGTCAGAAAGCAGAGGAGTTTTCGGATCTCTATTCTGCGACTTTGGTGTTGGATTTGAAGTCTTCGATCCCGATGGTGAGACTCCAGTCTCTAACATTGTCGTCGATATTACCAACTCAAACCCCGCAGTTGTTAGTGTTCACGATGACAAGGCCGTCCATGGTTTCTATGATGACGAGTATGTACAATTAGAATCCGTAGAAGGTATGACCGAGTTGAACCACAGCGGACCATACAAGATCAAATCTACTGGCAAGCATACTTTCACAATTGATGTAGATACAACAAACTTTGCAAAATATGGCGGAAGTGGGTACGTTAAACACGTCAAGCAAGTACAAAAGTTCGACTATTTGCCACTTGCAGAAAGTCTCAAGAACCCAGTCATTATCGATACCGATTTTGCCAAGTTTGGAAGACCACAACAACTCCACGATGCTTTCCGCGCATTGAACGAGTATGTACAACAAAAGAAGGAACTACCAAGATCATACAATGCAGCTGATGCTGATGAACTCATTAACATTACCAAGGAACTCGCCGCCGATAAGACAACTGTCAACGATCGCGTCGTTCGTATGCTCTCATACACAGCACGTGGTAACTTGAGCCCAATGGCCGCCTTCCTCGGTGGTTTGGTTGCACAAGAAGTACAAAAGGCCACATCAGGCAAATTCACTCCACTTAACCAATGGATGCACTTTGATTCACTCGAAAGTTTGCCAGAAGATGACAGCGCTCTTCCAACTGAAACTGATGTTCAACCAGAAAATACAAGATACGATGGTCAAGTAGCCGTTTTTGGAAAGGAGTACCAAAGAAAGTTGCTCAACATGAAGGCATTCATTGTTGGTGCTGGTGCTCTTGGTTGCGAATACATTAAGAGTTTCGCCATGATGGGTATTGGATGCGGACAAGAGGGCAAGGTATTCATCACCGATATGGACAACATTGAACTCAGTAATTTGAATCGTCAATTCTTGTTCAGAAAGCGTCACGTTGGCAAGTTGAAGTCAACCGTTGCTGCCAAGGTGGCCAAAAAGATGAACACAAGCTTGAATGTCATTGCTTTGCAAGACAAGGTCGCTCCAGATACTGAAAATGTTTTCGATGACAAATTCTGGGAAGAATTGGACTTGGTAACTAATGCCTTGGATAACGTACAAGCACGTCTCTACGTTGACGGCAGATGTGTATACTACCGCAAGCCATTGCTCGAAGCAGGTACTTTGGGAGCCAAGGGTAACACTCAAGTTGTTATTCCACGTTTGACAGAATCATACGGTTCAACCAGAGATCCACCAGAAAAGGAAATCCCAATCTGTACTTTGAAGAATTTCCCCAACGCCATTGAACACACTATTCAATGGGCAAGAGATTTGTTCGAAGGTCTCTACAACAAGGGTCCATCTGATGTCAACGCCTATTTGTCAAAATCAGACTTCTTGTCAGAAATGGATCAACAAGGTGCCACCAAGAGAGCAACTCTAGAAGGCATCTATGAAAATTTGGTCACCAGCAGACCAACAACCTTTGACGAATGCATTGTATGGGCTCGTCTCAAGTTTGAACAAATGTACAACAACCAAATTGCACAACTCTTATACAACTTCCCATTGGATCAAGTTACATCTTCAGGAACACCATTCTGGGGAGGGCCTAAGAGACCACCAGTACCAGTTGTTTTCAACGCTGAAGATCCAGCTCACTTGGACTTTATCGTAGCTGCAGCCAACTTGCGTGCTGTCGTCTATGGACTTTCAGGACCAAATCGTGAAAACTATGACTACAAGGCAGTTTTGTCAAAGATCACTGTACCAACATTCTCACCACAAAAGGGTGTCAAAATCGAAACTGATGAAAAGAAGAAGGAAGGTGAAACAGAAACTGCTTTGCCAGACGACGATGAAGTTGTCAAAGGATTGGTTGACCAAATTCCCAAGCCAAGTCAATTGGCCGGATTCCGTCTCAATGCTATCGAATTCGAAAAGGATGACGACACTAACCATCACATCGACTTTATCACTGCTGCCAGTAACATGCGTGCAAGAAATTACAAGATTCCAGAAGCTAACAAGCATCAAACCAAGGGTATTGCCGGAAAGATCATTCCAGCCATGGTTACCACAACCGCCTTGATCACTGGTTTGGCATCATTCGAACTCTACAAGGTAAGTCTATTTTTAAAATTTAGCGACCCAATGCGTGTCATACTGTATGCAATTCGATCAAGTTACGAGTGTGAGTTAATCACTCGTGGACTTATTACACGTTGCTATAGAGAAGATGCTAACTTCAGAGCTTTGCGAACAAAAGTATCTTCTCAGAGTTTACAGTTATCACAACACGCATTGGGTCGCTTCTTTTTCGACTCGTGTACTAACAAATTTTAGTTGGTCTATGGATTCCAAAAGGTTGAGCTTTACAAGAACGCTTTTGTCAACATTGCACTTCCATTTGTAACATTTGGAGAACCAGGTGTACCACCAAAGAACAAATATTTGGATATTGAATGGAACTTGTGGGATCGTTTCGACGTCAGCGAAGGTCGTGATCTAACACTCAAGGAGTTTATGGACTTGTTCCAAGAGAAGCACAAACTTGAAATTACCATGATGAGTGCTGGTACTGCTGTAGTATACTCGTTCTTTGCCAACAAGAAAAAGTTGGCCGAACGCATGCCAATGCCATTGTCTGAAGTTGTCAAAGAAGTCTCCAAGCAAGAGTTTTTACCAAAACAAAAGTATATCAACTTGGAAATCTGTGCCAATGACGAAGAAGGTGAAGATGCAGAGGTACCATATGTACGTTATCAATTCAGAAACTTTTAAATGCACTTTTTAAATATCTAATTATTGTCAAACTTGGTTTATTAGATTCCACCTTCAATTACCCAAACCATTTCTTCAATACCTACTTCATTTACACCACGTTTGATCCAAAAGTAACCTTCATTACCCCAATTTGATCCTGCACACGTTAATTTGCACAATTAAACTTACCCCATTGATTTGAACAGATCCAATACTTGAGTCCTGCTTCTGTAACACCCCAACCAACAATTCTTGCGGTATGAAGTCCATATTGCGTTGCTTTGGGACTCTTTTGGTAAACACCAGACTTGTATTGAATAAAGTCACTCCAAACAACAAAACCTGCTTCAACTGGACCTCGATTGTAGATGGTTTCATAGATTTGAGCAATTTCGCCTAACTTGAATTGTTTAGCAGATGTAGCTTTGTATAGAACAAATGGTTCAGTACTATTGGTGCAAGAGGTAGGACATGGAATAACATTTCCTTGCTGGGATGTGTATGGTACACATGATTCAGTTACTGTACCGTGGTTGATCAAAAAATCGGCCATCTTATCTAGGAAACCGCCACTGCATCCAAAGTTGTTTGTATCACAAGCCATGACGTATTCTGCTGAAAGTTGGGAGTTGAACTTTCCTTGAGATTTGATGCACATTCTCTCACCCATTGTTAGTACGCCAGCAATAGCCCAGGTGGCTCCACATTGACCTTCGTTAGTAATAGGCCAAGTACATTTTGGATAGGCTTTTCTTAAATCGTATTCTTTGACTTCGTTTGTACGTGGTGATACGTATCTGGAGACGAGTCTTGGTCTACCGAGTCTGCTTATGACATCATTAACAGTTAATCCATCGAAGTAACTATTATATCCTGCTGTCCAAGTCGATTTTGGATTGGTATTAATTTCGTGGATGAGTTGGAGATCGTTGGCAGCACGATCGGCTACTACCAAAGCAACAACTGCTAGTAGAGCGAGCACGATCTTTGTCATTGTTTGAATTGGATGGTGTCACTTTTCACTACTTACAAGACACTTTTGTTTGAGGTAATATGTTGCATGGCTCGACTTCTGCTCGTGTGGTGAAGAGTCGTTATCCAATAATGTTTGGGTCAAGAAGCCCGTTCTGTTTCAAGTTAACCAAGCTCTTCGTACAACTTGAAAGGTTAAGCGTAACAGTTTCTCTTCTTATATCGTGGTGTTATAAACGTGGTGGGAGTGCATTGCATTCGGTAGTTTGAATTTTCATGTCATCCATTTTTGTATTGTTGGTAAACTTTTTGCTGCTTCGCATACATGACAAGCAGAACAAAGGGGGTTAACATGCAACGTAGGACGTTGAGCTTTGGAAGCAAAAAAAATATCAAAACAATATCACAATGGTAGTACTTTACGCTGTTAGCATTGTACTGTTAATTTGTGTAAGTGCAGTAACAACTTCTCACAATGCACAGATATATCATGGAATTAAGCTGTGGAAAAATTATAGGGCGTACTCACATATTCCAGGAGTCATACAGCTGGGTTCCCTTACCGTTATACCGTTGCCGAAAATACTTACTCCATATCGTAAGCTTCATTTGATGACTCTAACTATTTAGTCGGTTCTGGCACTAAGCCAACAGATTTAACACCTGTTATTAGTTCAATAGCCAGTGAAGGCGTTCTACGAGTAACTGGCCCTGACAAAACACGATTAGTAGTGTCAGATCCAGAACTCATCAAAGATATCGCAATTAGAAGAGCAGATGTGTTTATCAAACCACCAATCTACTCTATTTTGAATCTATTTGGACCAACAATTGTGAGTTTGAACGATGCACCATGGAAGCGTCATCGCGTCATTGCAGATCCTGCATTCGCTGAAGACCATATGGACTTTTTAACAAAATCGAGCCACACAAGCGCAAGCTTGTTGATCGACAGCATTCAATCAAAAAGTACAAAAGGAAGACTTGTCATTGATGTTCACTCAGAAATGCAACTTGTCACTCTTGATATTATCGGAAAGGTACGTACAATTATCCATGACTAACATTGTTAGGTAGCGTTTGGCTACGACTTTGGCGTCTTCCAAAAGAACGCAATCGAATCACCTCATACGATGACTTTTGTTGATGCTATCAAGACAACAATGAGTTTGGGACTAGTGGTAAACGGCATAGTGCCAACTTGGTTGCACTTCCTGTTCAAAGGTACCAAGTGTGCCATCAACGAAACAGAATCATACATGAACGAATTGATTCAAAATAGACTGAAGAATCTGAACGAAGATCGTCATGATTTATTGAGTCTACTCGTTAGCAACAATTCAGAACAAATCGAAGAGAAATCGTTAACAACAAAGGAACTCTTAGCAGATGTTTTCATTTTCTTATTAGCTGGTCACGAGGTACGAACAATAACTACTTTTTCTCACTAATTAGACATCTGCAACTACGTTAAGTTGGTTGTTATACGAACTAGCGTTGCAACCAGATATTCAAGAAAAATTGTACCAAGAAATTGACAAAGTTTTAGGAAACGAAGAGCCAACCATAGACAAATATTACGAAATGAGCTACATGCGTAACGCAGTTCAAGAGACATTGCGAAGACATCCACCTGTCGTTTTAATTCCCAAAATGACAAGAACAAAGACTACCATTGGATCATACTCTGTTCCAGCGAATACTCAAGTGTACTTGAACGCGTACCAAGTTCAACATGATGAAAGGTATTGGAAAGAACCACAGTCTTTCATTCCAGAGCGATTCGATGCTGATAGCGAGTATTGCATGAAGCGACATGTAGCTTCATTGATTCCATTTTCAATTGGTCAGAGAAAATGTATAGGAAGCAGGTTTAGCGAAATTGAAACGGCTATGATTATAGCAAAGATTATCAAGCAATTTCGAATCATATTACCAAAAGATGATCCAAAGATGCAAACACCTGACATCCTAAGTGGTAAAATAGCTACTATTAACGTTGTTACCCTACGGCCAGTAGGGTTAAAGGTAGAGCTATTACCTAGACAATAAGTTGTACACCAATACAATAAACAGAATTGTAATTCAAGAAGCACAGAAGATTTTTCAATCAAGCAGAAGTTGCAACCAATTTACAAGAAAGCATGAGAAACAAGTCGCAAATCTTCAACATCGTTTTCTTTCTTCGTTGTACAAAATAAGAGATGAGAAACAAACAGTTGTGAGGGAGGTATTTTATGGCGAATTAACATCCCAATACTGATTTGGCGCGTCTCCAGAATTGATCTCTGTCAGCTTTACCGTTGGTACCTCCGTTAATACGTCTGGTGATGGTATCGAAAGCAGATTGCGTGTTTTGATCAGCGTATGATGAGAGGCCTTTGCTGTTCCTAGCAACATGTTAGAAAAGTGTGAATAGAACATACCAGAACCACAAAGTAGTCTTGAAGCCAACATCAACAGTGGAAACGATGGAAGGGTTGCTTACCAAGTCCATACCCAAGGCACGTCCAGCAGCGGCATAGTTGGCACGACCGGTAAGTTGGATTGGGCCACGACCTTTGAATCTAACACCATCTCCTGGTTGAGTATTTCCCAAATCTTTGCGACCTTCATATCTGGAACCAGAAGCGATCTCTTCCCAGTATCTATATGTTAGTTAGTCTGTATGTCGAGGTACCTTAATTGACCGGACTCGTGAGCCAATTGAGCAATGAAAGCGGATCTTCTGGCACAAGAGGTGATACTTGCACTGGACATAGCGCTGTTCAAGGCACCAATGTATTTGTTGGCGTTGCTAGATGACAAACCAGTCATGATGGCTCTTAATTGGTCAACAGAAATACCACTTCCAGAAGAAGAGTAGACTGGTGCAGGTGGGGAGTAGACTGGTGCTGGTGGATTGTATGGAGCTGGAGCGCTTCCACAGCTTCCCAAATATTGAGCTGATACGTATCCAGAACCGATGTTTGCCCATCCATTTGAGGTTGAGGAAACACTGACTTGTTGGCCACGTGACAAAGTTCTCAAGACGCTTCCACTAGTGCTAGCCGAGGATCTCACATTTACAGATGTAGTTGCGCACTTTGTGGAGGAGCTGCTGGTGTACGATGGAGTTGATGGAGCTGATGGTGTTGAGCCAGCGGCTTGTTTTTCAGCAAATACTCCAACGAAGAGAGCAACAAATAGGGCAAAGAGGATTACTCTCATGACTTGGTTTTGGCAGAATTTGTGTGCACGGAACTTGGTGACGTGCAACAAATTAAACGAGACTTATGACAGCCATGACATTTACATGACACGAGCCATTTCCGAATGACCGCACAGTTTACGCACCTAATTCGATGATCTACAGAATTAACGCAATTTTTTAGCTACGCACCTCGATAATTTAAACAACGCTAGACTTTTTGAAATAATAAAATTTTAACTAATATCTTCATGTTAACATTGTAACCACTTTCATTATTGTAATGCACTTTAGTCAACCACATTAGTATCACAAACAGGGAATATGCTTCGATATGTAAAAGCACGTGCTCTACATGTATCACTGACAAGTTTCAGACCACTCCACAACATCTACGAAGCTACCAACAAGATCAAAAGGGCGGATTCACCACATGAAGCCGTTGAACTTTATAAAACAGTCGAAAGACCCGATGCAATAATTATGGCCACGTTACTGAGACACCTACGAGACCACAAATGCGCGCAACACGGTTTGTTTCTTGTAGATGATATTATACGGCACGATATTAGCGATAAGAATTTGCTCTTCTCAATAATGAATGTATGCATTGAATTTAACAGTGAAAATTTGCCAAGAATTGTAGAAAAAAGCGTCCAGTTGGGAATAGTACGGTCTTATCTATTTATGACTAATACATTTTAGATGGATAAAAAAGCGTTAGAAAAAACACTCGACACATACACCAGGAGGTTTGGTGCAAAGGTCGCGTTTGATTTACTAAATACGGTACCGAAGTCAATAATCACACCCACGCATTATCATATCGTTGCCGCGCGCTGCGCCACAACCAATGACACTGTGACTGCGGTCCAACTATGCCAACTTATAATGCGACACCCATTGCCACTACTTCACAAAACATTCATCACAATTTCCAAACTACTATTTACTGCCAAGAAAAGCAGTCATCTTGTGCAACTCTATGAAACTTTGAAGAACTATGGATACCAACCTAGTAATGCTGTATTAGTAACACTCATTTCTGGCTTCACACGAAACGGAGAAACGCAACAAGCGATGAAATTGTTCGGCGATATGCCAGAACATATGATTGAATCGGTAGAACTCTTAACAGCACTTGTGAACTTACTGTGCAGGACCTCACAGATAGAAAAGGCTATTCGATTGTTTTACGCTGTAAAGCACAAGATGAAACTTGATGCAGCAATATTTGCTGTCTTGATTTCTGGTTGTACCAAAGCAAAAGAGTTTGTCAAAGGTGCCGAGTTGCATAAGGAGATGTTACAAAACTCAGTGACAACTACGATTGAGGTGGAGAGTGCGTTAGTCAAGATGTATTGCACAAATCAAGAGTTTGACCAGGCATTGTCGGTAATCAAGAATTCCCAAAACAGTCAATCGTTGAACGCAGTATTCATCTCTACCTGCACATCTATTGGCCGCGTTGATGCTATCCAAGCATTAGACATGAGCAAATCACGCAGCCCAGATGTTGTGCACTCCATGATCAAAATGCATCGCAAAAACAACAATCTAGAACAAGCACTGGAAGTCTTTGAATCACTACCATTAGAAAAAAGGACAGATATCTCGTACTCTATGATCATAGCAGCATGTACTAGTGCTTCCAACTTTGGCCAAGCAGACAAGTACGTCTCTGAAATGAAAAAACAAAACATTCAAGAAACAACTGAACTCCAGAACACGCTATTGCACCTCTATTGTAAAAGTGGAAGAAACAAGCTAGCAAAACAAGTTTTCGATAGTATTCAGAACCCAGATGCCGCTACATACAATGTAATGCTCTATTCGTGTGAAAGTGAGGATGAAACAACCAAGCTTTTGTCGGATATCGACAACAAGAGAATACCACTATCAGAAATGCTCTGCACAACTCTCGTTTCGGTATATTGTGATAGGAAGATGTACACAAAAGCAGCAACACTTGTCAAACTCTTCCAGACACCAAATATTTATTCTATTGTGCTTACCAAGTGCACATTGGCGAAAGAGTATGACTTGGCATGGAAGTTATTCAATGAGTTCTCTGTGAAGCAAACAACAACCGTTCACAACGCTCATCTACGCTTGTTTTTGAGCACAGGTAACACAAAACGAGCGTTAGAAACATTTAAGATGATGGAACGCGATTTGTCGACATACGTGACTGCTTTCTCGCTCTGCCCTGACGCAAATACGTTCAACTACTTATCTTCTCAGATGCAAAAAGATAATATTAAAATTGGCTTGGAGATAGGAACAGCAATGGTTTATTACCTCTGCAAGGTTAACAAGCTACTAGAGGCATTTGGTGTTGTTAAACAAGCCAGTGCAAGAGGACCTGCAATGTATGTTATACTATTGTCCAAGTGCAGTGAAATTGGCACATCAGAGCTTGCAAATGATATCTACACGCATTTGATTGAGCACAACGTTGAGCAAACAATCGAGTTGCAGAACACAATTCTAAAATCACTTTGTACGTGGAACAAACTTGATGACGCTTTTGAACTCTTCACTCGTATGAAACACCGAACACCTATAACCTATAACATCATCATAACTGGCTGTACTTTGGGAAAGCGCTTTGACTATGTGCACAATGCAGTTGAACAACTAGAAAAATCCGAGCTATACGTTACTAGCGAGCTCGCTGCTACGCTAATTAAAACGCATTGTGCGCAAGGAAATGTTGACAAAGCCTGTCAAGTGTTTGAGCATTCAGAACACAAGACGGACATCATGTATACAGTATTGCTGTCTGGACTTGTCAACGCTGGTTACCATGAAAGAGCGTATCAAATCTACAGCAACGCGGCTGATCTACATTCACGTGCAAGTATCGAGTTGAACAACACTTTTATCAAAGTACTTTGCGAAGCTGGAGAGACCAACCAAGCGATCAAAATTTTCAAAGCGATTCGACCAACGGAGGTATCATACATTGTGCTCATTAGCGGACTTGTTAAACAGAAACAGTACAAACAAATCGATGATATTTGCAAACATATCACTGCACCTTTGAATCCAAACCTAGCATGTGCTTTGATAACAATGTACTTGGATAGAGATTTACCATCACGAGCGTACAATGTTTTTGAAGAGCACATGAAAACGGTTGGAAAACCCACACTGGAAATGTTCATGTTACTGTTATGCGATGCCAGCTCGCAACAGTTTAATTATGAAATAGAACAAAAGATAATTACAGGAAAACTATCATGTGAATTGAACACTAGTGTTCTAATTCTTTGTTATGCTCGACGCGGTCAATTTGAAAGAGCAGCAGCAATATTCCAAGAGCAAGCTACAAAACCAATATATCTGTGGTATGCTTTGTTGTCTGCATTCAAGATGGGTGGCCTAGGTACCGAAGCAATAGCTGCAATTTATAAAATGGGAGATTTCGCAGATGCAAGGGCGTACCAAATTGTTCTATCAGCATGCAGTCACAGCGGCTTGGTACAAGAAGCAGAGGCATTACAAACCGTAATATTACAAAGAAACATGCTCCAATCAATTCATCAAGTGTGTATGGTAGATTTGTATGCAAGGAAAGGTATGCTTGCAAAAGCACAAGATTTAGCACTTTCCTTGACTGGGTCGTATCGTCAATCAGCAATCATGTCTGTGATTGGAGGATGCAAAAAGCATAAAGATGCGAAACGAGGCCAGAAAATGTTACAATATTTGCGTGGAAAAAGTGCAAGAACTGCTGCTCATATTCTCGTTGCCAATACATATGCGACTATTGGTGACATGGAACAGAGAGAGCTTATTCGCAGCTGGATGAATGAGGAACAAATGACAAAAATACCAGGTAAATCCTATGTCAAGATCGGTGATGAGTTTATGTCATTTGTTGTTGAAGACAATATGCCAGATGATGCTATACAAGTACTGGACTCACTTAGGGCCATTCTTGAAGAAAAGTATGGATATTCACCAAGGTTAGACTGTATTTTGAAGCCACTAGAGACGTATGAAGAAAAAGCACACCATCTGTGGAGACATAGCGAGAAGATTGCGCTGGGTGTGGCACTTGCTAGAACGGAGGGAGACATAGACATCACAAAAAATCTTAGAATGTGTCTAGATTGCCACGATGCAGCAAAGCTAATTTCACTTGAGACAAACAGAAAAATTTTGATTTATGATACGTTCAGAGGGCACATATTTAAAGACGGCAAGTGTTCCTGTAACGATTATTATTAAAGGATTTATGTGCAATAAGGGTGTACGTTTATCAGCACACTTCTTCCTAACAATATTCATCATTCGTGTAATGCTAAGTGCTGCGTCTAATTCTTGCCAACTGTACGCGTAACTCGCTTGCAGATGGTCGTTGACAAGGCTCCTCAGTGAGCATACTTTGTAAAAGGCCTCCCAGGTCTATTGGTACCATGAGATCAATTGATACCTTTGCAGAATGTGCTGGGTTCTTTTCTCTATGATGCAGTGTATTGGATATCCACTCAGAAAACATCATACCACAAGAATAAATATCAACCTTCTCGTCAAATGTATCATTCGAGTAAAGCTCAAGTGCAATGTATCCTTCAGTACCTACAGGATTCGTCTTGCTGCGATTCACTAACTTTTTTCTTCCATTCATTATCGCACACGAATCGAAATCTATGACAACTAGGTTCAATTCGTTATAGTTGTCATGTCTACGCATAATATTCGTAGTTTTGATATCGCGATGTACGATACCTCGATCGTGAAGCTTTTCAATTGCACATAGTATTTGATCCATTGCTTCCAGTTGATATTCTAGTTTCATTCTTGCCATGTCGATAAAGTTCAACTGCTCCATCACGATAACGTATTCTATCTCTGACTCCATCCACCATCGCTTCATTTGTACAAACTCTGGTTCACCATCCAGCATTTGTAACGCGTGGACTTCTATGGGTGTTTTATTGAATCGAATACAGTTTCTTGCTTTCTTTAGTACAACAGGCATGTTATCTATAACACCAAACGAAAGTGTAGCGTTCCCCCATTCTTGACATATCAACGCAACTTGTGTATGAGTTTTTCCAAGATCCTTTGTACTAACGTCAGGTATTGGCATAACAGTAATGCGATAATCTTTAGCTTTGTGATATTTTGGATGAAGATTGTTCCACATTTCGCTGTTCATTCGAACAAGAATAAGAGATATCAGTCTAGTGATACCACGAACATCACTGGTTATACCAGGAACTTTGTATAGCATATGTTTGTCAACGCTAACTGTTTTCTCTGTCTTGCATGTTATCGTAGCTCTTGGTTCCATGATGAACACATCGTATCGTGTGGGTGATAATATAATTATAATTACTCGTTCTGTGACTCTACTAGCTATGTTCAGCGATGATTTAGCCATTGCTGTTTTGCAATCCACAATAGCGAGTCTAAAAGATTTGTTGAACACGGTCTCGACGTCTTCTGCTACGTACTGACCAAAAATAATTGGCATGCAATCCCTAGTGACAACCATGTCCGATCTTAAGTTCTGTTGGTCAGATTGCTTGAGGAATGTACCATTCTTGAATGTTTGTACCGCATTTTCAATCATATTTGCGAAAACATCTCCATGTAGAATCGATTTGTTATTTTCTATCGCCAGTGATGATAAGCGTTTGGATCCTTGGGCTGCCTTGATCAGAAATACAAACGCGTCAACATTTGAAACATTTGGATTGATTGTGCGTAGCGTCCTGCATAATTTTGATTTTTGTAACATTTTTGTCGCTTCCACTAAATCGTTTGAAAACGACTGGACAAATTGTTCAATCTTTTTCGATAATACAATCACGAAAAATCTAACATGTTCTGGTGATAGTCCATTCGGACAGCATTTGTGTTGATCCAGTACGTAATGTATTTCGCTGGGTTGTTCATGCCAAATATCCGTGTTTAGACCATCTAATTCATTAACACCCATTACCAACCATCGCTGTAAAAATGCTTTCAAACTATTGCTATGCGGATCATTATCCACCCACGAACTATTTTGCACGCCATTTGATTTCCTACCAACTGCTAATCAAATATAAGATTGACAATTAAAATACCTTTTGGAATTACAATCTCTTCTGGATCTTGGTTACAGTACTTTGCTCGTTTACGCGGTCGTTTTTCTCTTGCTGGTGGTCTATCCATTTGTTAGGTTGGTTTCAAGAACAAGGTTGATCCGAATAATTGTTTTACAGCTGCCACCTTTATTCTTTCTTCTTCTTGGGTATCTTTATGCTGCCAAGTTCACCCAATCCTCCACCCGATGGCATCGATCTCATCATCGGTGCACTCGTTGGCCTCTTTGGTGGCGTTTTGTTCATAGGTTTATGTTTCTTCAACGGTGGTTGTGATTTATCAGGAATCACTCGATTCTTCATTGTCGATTCTTCTTTAAATTTCCTCTTCATAGTCTTTAGTTTATTACTCTTATCTTTATCTGCAAGTTTTCCAAAAATTTCTGCATCAGTGCCAGCAGACATGGGTGTAAAATCGGTGTG
>JAESGV010000773.1_pt1 | contig 13789 bp, 11 predicted proteins | sample 9269781 | NCBI WGS metagenome assembly JAESGV01 (sample SAMN15741586, study PRJNA653496) | algae metagenome | isolation source: Tildeniella torsiva UHER 1998/13D and co-occurring heterotrophs from... | place: Slovakia: Slovak Paradise National Park, Hrabusice, Kosice Region | collected 2000-01-01 | reverse complement strand
CTAGTGGAAACTATGGTGGTTGGAAGGCCACTGCAATTGGAGCAAATAATCAAGGAGCACAAAGCATTCTAAAACAAGACTGGAAAGATGATTTATCCGTTCGCGAGGCGTGCTTATTGGCAGTAAAAGTCATGTCGAAAACAATGGACAGCACCAGTTTGTCAGCAGAAAAACTTGAATTTGCAACTGTAAGCAAGGAAGGTGATTTGGTTGTGTATAATGTACTTTCTGATGAAGAAGTTGAATCACTACTCAAGGAAGCAGACATTAAGATTACTCAAGAAGATGAGGAAAAATAAATCATTTATTTACTGCAGCTTTGAGTAGTTCTCTTTCTGGTAAAAGTGACGCTATTTGAAACAATATTTTGCCTCTGGTATGTCTAGATTCTGACAATTTGTGAGCAGTGCGTGCATTGTTCTCATTCAAATCGTAACACCGTGTAACGTGTCCTAATGATAGTTCATGTTTGACATGTAACTCTGCAATTTGTTCCAACTCGTTACCATTTGGTTTCACTGACATTAACTTGTACGATGGTCTTCGAAACAAGAATGCGATAACCTTACGCATCGTTCCTCTTGTTCCCATAAAAACTAAATCTCTCCATGTGACTTCTTTTTCTCCCATTCCGAGTGCTACAAATTTGCCTTTTCGTTTTACTAGAGAACTCCATAATCGTTTTCGCATTTCCTCTGTTCCTACAGTATCTATAATTACATCACATTCTGGAATTTGTACTTCAAACCTGTAGTCGTGTTAAACAGTGTAAAAAACGCATACTTTTCAATGTTATGATCTATGATGTGATCTGCTCCCAATTGTTTCAAGTAGTCTAAATTATGCACAGAGCACGTTGCATATACTTCTGCTCCTATTACTTTTTTCGCATATTGAATAGCATACGATCCAACCCCTCCTGCTCCACCAACAATTAACACTCGTTGTCCACTCTCCAATTTTACCCAATCGAACGCTTGTTTCGTTGCTAATGCAACAGTTGGTAATCCTGCTGCATCTTCGTACGAAATCTTTTCTGGTTTCTTTGCTAGCTGTGTATCTTTATACAGTGAATATGTTGCATTAGTTCCACCGTTTGGGTTCAAACCAAATACTGGATCACCTTGTTTAAATTTGCTCGAATTAGATTGTACAACCACACCACTGGCATCTTGACCAGGGATAATTGGAAACGTTGGTTTGAAAAACAGCGATAAGTTTCCATTTCGAATTTTCCAATCGACAGGGTTCACTGATGCGTAGTGTACTTGTACGAGTACATCTTGTGGTGTTTTCAGTTCAGGTACAGGTAAATTCGTTCTAAATTGAAGTACACTAGAATCACCGTATTTATCGAAACAGATTCCAGCCATGAATTTTGGCAGTGTGAACGCCACACTCATGTTTGTTTGTCTTTTTGCATGGTTTGCTAAACGATTGTAAGCCGCACCAAATCCTAAACAACTTTTGTTGAACATGTCTCGCAAACCACCACCAGTAACTAACCCAGGAAATATCCCAATACCTGGTACATCTACAGCACCAGGTTATCAATTCGGAGCGCCACCACAACAACGAGTAAACCCGTTAGGAGGTTTTATGAATTTATTAAACAGCAATACGGCAAGCAGTATGCCACAACAAGCGAATAATTTCCAACCACAAATCGTACAACAACCAATGCAACAGCCTCAACAGCGGCAACAACAACCAGTCGGTATGCAGTTCCCACCTCAACAAATGACAATGTGGGGAGGTCCACCGCAACCAACTGGTTTTTATCCACAACAACCTGTAAATACGATTAATCAAGAACGAAATAGTCCATCACCACCGCCAAAAGGTAGAGGACGACCAAAACGACAAACCGTTATTCGAAAAGAAGAATCTATGCAAGCAGCATCACCAGTTCCACAAGTGATCGACGACGATGACGAAAAAAGTATGGATGCACACGCGTCCGATGATGGTGATGATGCAGCAAGCGTCGTTACAGATGAAAATAGTAAACAAGCAAATAGTGATAATAGTGACGCTGAAGTTGATGATGATGAAGAAGACGGGCAACCTCGTAGACGTAGAAGAAGAGATAAAAACAAACCAAGAAAGAGGTTATTTACTCGAGAACTTAAAATGATGATGTTTGGTTTTGGCGATTCGGAAAATCCATTAAATGCAAGTGTAGAGCTAATGGACGATCTAGTAACAGAATACATTACAGAAATGACGTGTAAAGCGATGCGAGTTGCAAACAAACGTGGAAAGTTACAAACTGAAGATCTTGTATTTTTAATTCGAAAAGATCGAAAGAAATTTGCTCGTGCTGCAGAGTTGTTGCGCATGAACGATGAAATCAAAAAAGCAAGAAGAATGTTGGACGACGATTTGCTAAATCCGGGCAATAAAAAGTTTTAATTCTCCATGTGCTCGATTACTACTTCAATACGCATGTTACCACCCGCTAGCCATCCATTTTTCGCATCTTGGAGGTCAGCAACAGAAATAACATTTGCGTATCCCCATGCTTTGACACCTTCCCATGTTTTTACAAACTTTCTTCTTCTACTATTCGCAGCATTTGCTTGATTGATCAATCGGAATGCTATCGATGTAGTAATTGGTGGTGATAATATTGCACCATCTGCAATTACTTTGTTATACAAATAAATCGATAAAAATCGATCATTATTACTGACACCAGTCATGACAGTAACATACCACGTTGAACCCAAGTGTTGGAACGTTGGTAATATAATTCTACCTTTTCCTGAAAGTACAGATTCAACAAGTACAGTATAGCTGAACGATTTCACTTTTTCATATGGTTCAATTGTATGTGAAACACCTGGTGATTCTGGTGACTTTGTTTCTTCCGTGTTTGGAGGATTCTCTGTATCCACAACTTGTACGATTTCATTTTGAGCAATTGCTTTACGTTCAGCAACTGCACCTGGTGCACGGGCCAATCGTGCAGTACTATGCAGTTGACCCATGATGCTGTATGGTTCACCTGTCTTTACGCATACAGCAGCTTTGATAAATTGTAACATTTCATCAGGTGCAAATAGTTTCTTACTATCAATGAGTTTGAATATTGATTCTTGATCAATGTGTTCAAACCGTACCAGTGGTAATAAATCAGCTAAAAACCGTCGTAGTTCATCAGCTGGTACGATTTTACTAACACTAGACGCATCTAGATTTGTTCTTGGAACAATTTGTACTTTTTCATTTTGTAAAACGTATACAGTTGCGCATGTACCTGGATCTTGATGATCTGTTGGGTAATGTTCAACTCCCCATTCGATAACATGTTCAAATAATGATTTTTCATCAATCGATAAATCATCCCGATGTAACAAATCAATCATCATTGATTTTGTAAATTTGAGGAATAACTTTGCACTAAAAACACGATCCATACTATCATTCATAAACGATTGTATCTTTTCTACAATTGGAGTCAAATGTTCATCATGTTCAAGTGCGAGAAGCATACTGAGACCTTTTGCCATATCTTTTTCTTGAATGAGCTTTTCAACTGATTCAGAGATACTTGATTTTGCCTTGTCAACCGCTTGTTCGAATTGGATTTTTTGTGCATAGTCGATCACTTGAAGTGCAGTTTCTGCGCGATCAATTGTCATTTCTGTTGTATAAATGTACTCGATGATGCATGAAAAAGCTTCTTTTGTAACATCTTGAATGTCAATTGTTTCAAGGGCGCTACTCGTAGCCAGTGAATCCTCTTGCACTAGGATGTTTTTAAAATATTCGCAACTGACAGCCAGTAACGCTTTGCTAGTGTACAATCGTGCCCCATCCACTGTAAACACGACATCGTAACATAATGGTTTACAGTCTTCGAATCCATACAGTTTACGTAGTGTGGATAGTAACCGTTTCATATCTTCAGATGGTTCAGCAACGGGGACAACCGACGTGATTTCGTCATCGCTATCGTCGTTATCACTACCAGACACTTGTTCGTCATCGCTACTTGCTTCATCCGATGATTGACTTTTTCTCTTCCCACGAACACGAATAGGTGTTTCTTTTGGTTTTTCGTCTTCTTCACTTTCGCTTTCTTCACTGTTATCTTCGTATTCGACTAGTAAATATTTTTCAAACGGTAATAACTTTTTTTCTCTTGTGCAGTCATCTAGAAAAGATTCGCTGACGACTGGTACACGTCTCTTGATTGCACGATCGACTGTTGCTGTATCCCTGAGTTTCACTTTTTCTGTGTTTGTCAACAAGTAGTCAATCTATGGTGTTAACAGTTTTTCAGTGTACGTACTGGTCTAGTGATATTCTTTGTCGCCATACCACCGTGTTCTTCGATTAACGCTGTGATTTCATCTCTAGATTTTTCCAACTTGCCTGCTAGTGCAAAACATAATCCCTCAAAGATTTTACTTTTGGATCCTCGTCTCGCAAGTACGTCTTTCTTTTTAAGTTTTTTGTCTTTTTTTTCACCTTTCGATACTAGTGTTTGTGGGTCTGTTGTTCCGAGCGAATTGCGAGTGCGCCTTGGTGCTTTTGGTGCTTTGAATTTTACAGATGATTTTAGTGTTTTATCGAGTGTGGGACTTGTTGATGAAGTATCTTCTTTGAATTTTTTTGTAGGTGGAGCTTGGACGTCTGAGTCGACACTTTGTGGTTTTAAGGGTTTGCGCTTTCGTTCTGTGACTGGCATACGAAGCTTCTATAATTTTGATATGGATCCTCTTGGTATGATGGACAGTTTGCTGCGTGTGAGTTGATTGGTGTGGGGTGAAAAGTGGCAAAAATGACACAAAAGGCTTTATTTTGGTGGTCTGTGTATTAGGCAGTAGGGGCAGGAGTTGCAGGAGCACTAGTTGCAGGAGGGGCTGGTGGAATTGCGTTCTTCACTCCAAGGCCAACTCCCAATCCAATTGCTAATATAATAACCTAATCGTTTAGCAAATGAAAAGAAATCTTACAATTAAAACAACCACAATAACTACAATGAGGATAATAAATCTCGCAAGCATTGCCTTCTTAACAGTATTGGTTCCTCTTCTGAACTCACCAGCACCTAGTTGAATTTCATCCGTCTTTTGAACTAATACTTCAATGTTTTCTCCACGCTTCAGAATTTTGTCTAATAGGTTAGTTTTGTTCTGCGTAGCTTACCCATGTTTTCGATCATAACATCTTTAACGTCATCGATGGAGCTTTGTACCGCAGCTATCTTGTCATTCTTAGGGTCATTGTAGAATTTCTATGGTAAGAAAGTTAAAAAGAATTACAATTCTAGTGTTTAACATTTTGTTCAGATTGCTCTGGCTGATGCGGGTATCCTTGAGAAACCTTTGCTCAATATCGTCAATAAACGCCCAGCAGGTTCGTTTAGCTGTATCCTCAGCTACACAGAAATAGATGATGGTTCCACTATACTTGTAGTGAAATTCATACTGTCCCTGCGTTAGCGTTCTTCGGTGATTATTTGTTTCAATTCGCGGGACAATCTTTTGAGTAATTATCTCTTCAAAATTGCTACCCTTCGTAGGATATTGTCCTTTGACTTGTCCAGCTTCAACAATAGAAGCGTATAGGATAGGCATGTATAATTTTTAGCTGGAGTAATTTGACTCGGTTGTAAAGCAGCTGTAACGTTCTAATCTAAGAGTGATAGGTGATAGCCTCACAGAGTCATACCACCATGTCGAACGATTTTTTGAGTAGTACGAACCTTTGTGGACAGAGTATATTACGTGTGGTTAGTCGTGGAAACGCTATCGTCGCAGAATTATTGCGTTTGGGAAACCATATACCATTTGTCTTTTTCTTGGAAGATCCAAGGTCTAAAAAATATGGGGACATTTTATTCGACTTCAAATACTTGAAAAACCAAGATGCGTTCGAAAATAAGATCACCAGCAGCTCAGTATGTCACACGCGTCAACACTAACATGCAATAGACGTTGTTAGACTTAGACGAAGAATTTAGGGAGAGTCACATGCCCATTTTGGAACGTTTTTATACACTTTTCGAGAGTATCTACAAGTATATCAAAGATTTTTTAAAATTCTTAACTGACTTGGAGAACGGAGTCGTGTTCATCCAACAAACATTTGAGGTTTGTTTATGCTCAAAATATTCTAACGTGTAATAGGGTGTGTTAGTGAATCAAGATGGAAAACAGTTACTCGCAGAAGCATTGTACATGTACGGAGTTATGTTAATACTTTTGGACTTGAAAATACCAGGCATCGTTCGTGAGCGCATGCTGATGGCGTACTATAGATACAAAGGTGCTGGTGAAATACCAAATATTGACGCTGTATGCAAACTATGCAGAAGCACAGGTTACGATCCAATTGCCAACCCCAAAAAGTTCCCACCAGAATACCCAACAGATTATTTTGCTCGTTTCCCCATTCCAGAAGAAGTTATTTCCATGATCATTGGTCGTTTGCGTTCAGATGATATTTATTTGCTAACGAGGTTCTATCCATTGCCAGAGCATCGTTCAGTCGCACTCTCTACACAAGCAGGAATGTTGTACATTATTTTGTACTTTAAACCTTCGATTCTATTACGAGAACAAGCCATTATGCGTGAAATAGTAGACAAACATTTCCCAGACAACTGGATATGTTCGTACTATATGGGTTTCACTGCCGATTTATCACAAGTTTGGGCACCATTCAAAGCAGCAAATATGGCTATTTTGAATACTATTGAACCTCATCGTGTTATCGAGCTCACACAAAAGCATACTGCAAACATGAAGAAACACATTGACGAAGTGAACTCGTTTTTGATCGAAGGTGTGTTGATTGAAGAGTACGTACTCGATAACATCAACAAACTATTGAGTTGCTTACGTAACTGTAACGTCACACTTCGGTGGTTGATTTTACATCGTACAAGTAACTTTGAAGGTCCAAATGCCAATAAGAAACTCAAGAAGGATATCATTCAATCAATGACGGATCCAGAAATCATTCTATTGCTACTGCTAAACTCTGCACAGTTCGAGTACGTACTCAAGAATATGTTCCAAAATATGTTGGATCAAAAAGAAGAGAAATGGCAAGGATGCAAGAACCAAGCCAAGGAACGTATGAAAGAGTTGTCAGAATACTTTTCCGGAGAAAGAGTTTTACAAAAAGTCAAAGATGAACAACTTCAGTCGTGGTTCATGGATATTTCTACAAAGATTGATGAAATCGATTATCATGACTCGACATTGGCTGGAAGAAAGATTCAACAATTAATGAGCGCTTTGGAAGAAGTCGAAGAATTCCATCAAATCGAAAGTAGTTTACAAGTGAAACAGTACTTGGGAGATACTCGTGATTTGTTGAAAAAGATGATTCGTTATGTGAACATCAAAGAAGAAGTGTTGGTCAACATTGGAACCATTTCTGATATCAGCTACGCATGGGAAATCATCAACGACTATGTTGACTCGATGCAAAAGAGAATCAAAAAGGACCCAAGTTTGATCATTCGTATTCGTTCTACGTTTTTAAAACTTGCTAGTGTGTTGATTCAACCACTCGTAAGAATCACACAACCAAATGATATCGTTTCAGTATCAAGATTCTTCTCTGGAGAGCTGGTCAACTTTGTCAGAAAGACTTTGGAAATTATTCCAGTTAGCATGTTCTCCATTTTGAACTTGATCATTGGAATCCAAACAAATCGTTTGCAACAGTTACCAACTCGTTTACCAAGAGATCAACTCAAAGAGTACGCTCAACTCGAAGATCGTTATGAACTTGCAAAAGCAACATACGAAGTCAGTAAGTACACAGAAGGTATTTTGGCCATGGAAAAGACATTGATGGGTATCATCGAAGTTGATCCAAAACGTTTGCTAGAGGACGGTATCAGAAAAGAGTTAGTTAGGCAAATAGCAGTTGCATTGGAAAAGAATTTGATTTTCAAACCAAATGGAAAAGTACAAGAGTTTGAAGAACAATTGAAGGTACTAGCTTCACAATTACAAGGAATGTTACGTTCATTCGAGTATATTCAAGATTATGTAAACGTATATGGTCTCAAGATTTGGCAAGAAGAGTTTGGGCGTATCATGAACTACTTTGTCGAACAAGAATGCAATCGATACTTGAAGAGAAAGATTTTCGATTGGCAAAGTCCATACCAGTCCAATGTCATTCCTATCCCCAAATTTAGACCAATAGACGACAAGGCCGTTAACTTTATGGGAAGACTTATGAACGAGTTGTTGAGACAAACAGATCCAAAACGTACCGTATACGTTGATCAAATGAGTGGTTGGTTCGATAACATGACCGGTGCCGAAGTGATTGGAATTACAACCTATTCGTTACTCCATCAATCCGTTGGTATTTTCGGTCTCAAGGGTTTAGACACTCTTTTGAGCTTCCACATCGTTCAAGCAACGCAACAAATCTTGTCATTGTACAAGACTGAAATTGCGAACAACAATACGGTCAAGGGTAACATTACAAGTTTCAGAAACTTTATCTCTCCACCGTCAACACTCCCTTCCAACTTGACAAAGATTTACATTGCTGTATTGAATCGTTTGTCACGTATGTGGCCAATCATGTTAGATTTAATTGTCAACATTGGACGTGGTCAACTTATTCGTCGTCATGTAGCCAGTGAGCTCAACTTTTCATGCAAGTTAGACGCTAATCAATTGTTCTGCTCGTTAGATGTCATGAATACATCGTTATTGGCAGATATCAGAGAACATTTCCGTAAACCAACAGAACGACCATACCCTGCTAAGGACAACCCACTTTTAGCAGAACTTTCAGAATACTTGGAGACTGCTGGTATGGCAAATCCATTAGACAAGATTTACGTAACAAGTGAGCCACTAGAAGACGTTGGTCTACTCATGTGCTTGTTCGTTGTTGCTCACATACAAAGATTCCAATATGATGGTGCAATTGATTGCCTAGTAAGCAAAAAGAAAGATGACAACTTGGATGGTACTCCATTTGTTGTTGGTATTATCACAGTTTTGAAACAATTCCATCCAAGTGAAAAAGAATTGTTCATTGCATATTTGGGACAATATGTACGTTCCAATATTGATGCTTTGAACTTGGATAAGAAGGGAACAGAAATACCTGCAGACGTTAAATTTTTACTACGGTTCTTGCAGTCATTCTGTAGATTTGCTGGTCTCTCTACCAAGGTCGTCGAGGTTTACATCCCATCATACTTGTTTGCCAAGATAGACAGTGCAAAATAAAATACTTTCTCACCATAGACAAATACGCGTTGTTTTAGCGCGGGCGATGCTTTAAGATTCTTGTTTCAAGTACTTAGTTAGGATTTTGATGCATAACTAGCTAAATTAACCGTTCACGTTTATCTCACATCAGTATTGCTTTTCCATTTTCTACAAATCCCGTCCGCATTGACCCGAGTACAACAGGCACAAAACAAAGTTACAGTGCAAAGCCTTTACTTATGTGTTTAAGCAATAATACAGATTCTCTATGTCTAGTTTCAGTGATAACGGCAAAGGTTGCCGTGTATCTTGTTCTTCACTTAGTAATTCGATTGTCCATTCGTCATGCCTTGTCGTTTGTGCTGTTACTAGTGTTGGTGATCGCTTTCTCTTCACAGAGTTGTCTATCCCAGTCTCCTTAATGTATTTCATCTCCTCTTTGAATGCGTTTATTCGTTGTCGTAGAACGTGCCTGTTGTCTTCATCATTCTCTACTGAAAAGGTATGCTCTAGTGAAATAATCTGTACACGCAGCGCTTCGAGTCTCCTATAAGGCCACCTATGAACGTTGAAGGTTCTGCACAATCGTTTCAAATATGATTCGCTAACTTGAAGTGTGAGAGCTGCTACTGATATTGGCAGATGAAACAGTTCGCTTAGATCGTCGAAGGATATATCTTTAAAGTTGCTCACTTGGTAGACCTTCTTCTCCGGTACCTTCTTCTCTTCAGAACGCTTGCTTGGCATCGTTTTATTTGTTGACGTTGAATGTTTGTGCTCGGGTAATTTTCTATCGAGAAAGCACATTCTAATAGACTCTTCTTTTGGTTGTAGTATTAGGAGATGCTGCACCTTTCGTTCTATGATGGTAAGTTTGCTGCGGTGTAGGGGAAACTTGGTCCCGTTCTGCAAAAGTAATTCTGTGCGTAACCGAGTGTCGATATCATCCATTGCTACCTGGATAAGTGACAAAATGCTTCGCAACCGGTACACCAAAGTCTTAGCTCTGACAACCCAGTATCAATACTCCTAAATTTCAAGCTTATTCAAGGTTATACTAAACAGTACTCACTAGATAAGAATACTTGACCAAGATTTTCAAAATTTCTTCCATCTTCAAATCAGCTTTTGCTTATTTTTGCTACTCAACTTTGAACATGTCGCACGTTCACTCTGACGATGATGAAGGGCAAGACGTGAGATCACCTTTGTCGCCAGCACCTACGTATGAAATTGATTTCGGGGATACAGAGTATCCACTGCATCAACCACACGTACCGGCACCGAACACAGATGTTAGCGTATGATAATTAAAAGCTTTTATTTATTGTTAGGATATTTTAGAACACGTAGATGGAACGAAATACGAGGACAGAAGTCGCGTGTTATGCGTTGGGTTAAAATATGAGTGTAAAGTGTTCGACAGCGTCGACACAGTTATTTCATACTTGAAAAGAGAATATAGAGAACGAGAATCGACAACAAAATTACGTACAGAACCTGTTTGGATAGATATACAAGTACTGTTACATTATTAATTCACTCTTTAGGCTCCACAACAAGATGATTTTTCTAAAATACAACAGTTCTTTGCTATGCATCCTTTAACGACGGAAGATTGTGCGTACGATGATACAGGCGAAAAGTGGGAAGAATTTGAAGATTATATTTACGCGGTTATTAGCGTACCTGTTAATTTTTATGCTGCATTAGAGTATGACAAACTATTCCACTAGGCACTAATTGTGTAGAGAAGCACCAGATATGACAAACTTGAATGTGTTGGTTTTTCCAGATTACGTATTGACAATACACGCACATCCAATACAAGGACTAGATCTTGTACTACGCCGCATTGCAACAGAATTCGAAATGGAAACTGCGAAAATGTCAAGAAACTTGTCAAGTGTATTCGAACACAAATACGACCTCTCTCGCGTTCGTGCCATTCACCACAGTTCAACAACCAAAACAACGTTTCCCTGTACAGATTGGATTCTCTACGCCATACTCGACGCCATAGTAGATTTGTATATTCCACAAGTTGATGCGTTTGTACGAGAAACTGAAACGTTAGAAGAGCTGGTTTTCGTATTCGATAAAAACGACCACAGTGAAGTCATGCAACGTCTAGATGTCGCGAAAAAGAATACAATTGCATTGAGAAGAATACTATTACCAAAACAACGACTCGTTCACAGACTAATGTCTTCTGAACTTGTCTCCAAAGCGACACAAATCTATTCGCGTGATATTTTGGATCACATATCCATTTCCATCGACCGCATAGAAACATGCAAAGAAGGTTTGAATCACATACACAGTAACTATATGATGAAAGTACAAATTGATGTGAAAAAATCAGCCAAGAGAACAATCATCTTTTTGAGTCGTATGAGTATGATGGTGGCTGTTCTCATGCCAAGTAATTTAATTGCTGGTTTATGGGGTATGAATTGTTGGGTTCCATGGAGAGGTACAGAAGATCCATCAGTGTTTGTAGGACTCATAGCCAGCATGTTTGTCATGAGTATGTCATTACTGATCTACTTTAGAGGAGCGTTGAATTTCCAAAGAGAAACATATGATTAGTACTGTCTTATGATTGTTTGTATGATTGTAGCTGCTTCTACTTCTATTTCTTGATCAATGAAAGATTGACAAACGGCATCAATTTTACATAATTGATCCAAGTAGTGGTTTCGTTCTTTGATTACAGTTTCTACTTGGTCAACGTACTTATCATTGTCTTGTATCATGGCAATGATTTTGGAATCTATGGCTGCGAATAGTTCGTCATCAGCTTGATGGAGAAATTCTTTTATGAATAAAGTTGTTGGTGATGGTGGAACGGGTTCTGGTTCTTCTTGTGGTTGATCTTCTATGTATTGAATTTCGATATCTTCTTGCTCTATGTGTTGCTCTTCTGGTTCGACTTGTTCGTGTACACTTTCCTCTTCTCTTTGAGTTATAGGCTCATATTGTGGTCTTCTAGCAACTTCACTGTTGCTACGTCTCATTTGGTGAGGGTGTGGTGGGGCTTGTTGAGGCTTCTTTTCTCCAAAAGCTTGTTTTGGCAATCGCAATGAATGCTTTCTAGCATTGTATTGTTCAGGGAAGGAAATAGTCTTTCTATTTGGGTTGAATCGAGGATCAGCAGTAGGATCCCACCGCACATCGCTTTCCATACCTTCACTATAGTAATTTTGGTCATCTTCCTCGTAGTAGTGATTTTCAATGGTTTCACTATCAGAGTATGAGTTGTCCGCCTCGAAATATCCTTCATCATTATCGTGCTTTCGTTTCACAAACATTTGTTTGTGTAGTCCAACCTTTATATTTGGTGCCGTCTTTGCTGACTTCAAAGAAGGTGGCATTTGTACTTGGTTTTGTGGTAATCGCTGCTGGGAGACTCCTGGTTTCTTATTCTTCGAGCTAGATTTCATTCGTGCTTCATCTCTTCGCTCTGCTGCGCGATAACTAGTCTCTATACCAGGATAGTTTTTCTTTATAAAATTATAACACCATTGCAAAAACTCGTTGTTGTCTTGAAATTTTGCTTTAGCTAGTTTTGTTACTAAGCGAATTAGATCGAACTGAATTTTAAAAACCTGGCACAGTTTTCGGTATTTGTTTCTTTTTGAACATCTCTTGCAATACTTTCAGGTTCTTCTCGAAATCGATTTGATATTTTGCATTAAAGTCTAGTGTGTGCAATGGTAGTACGTTGGGAAACATCGCATCAAATATTTGGCAATAAGCGATGCCTAATAGTTAGGCCAGAAACGAATTACTCACCATCTGCACAGTCCTCTATTCGCTGATAATTTGTCTCCAAGAATCCATTCAGCCATGACAATAACTATTGTGAGTACAGGAAAGAAGTTAAGTACCTCTACTCTGCCGAGTGGAATGTTCTTGTGAGATGTCATTGTCTGGTTGACTAGCCGTTACAGATAATTATTGTTTGAACCTCAAAGAGTCAAACTAGGAAGGATGAAGTTGAGACTAGACCTAGACGAAGAGGAAGAACGCAGTTTGAGTCAAACTTTCATCAGTCCTCAGCCTATCAATCACAAACCTGTACAAATCCAACAAGCCGAACAGCCAAGACCTCCTGTCGTACAACCAATCATAGATGTAGACAAATTGCCTGATACAAAACAGAACGCCACCACGACAGTCGGTATGGATAGACAAGTAAAATTCTCTTCACTATGCGATTTATTCGAAAAGTCATTGGAGAAAACACACAACGAACGTCTACAACTTTTGCAAAAACTATGGAAGTCACTTTCGGGAAACGATTACTATCCGTTTATGCGGCTATTACTACCTCAGCTCGATAAAGAACGAATGACCTACGGTTTGAAAGAAAGCAAAATTGCCAAGTACTTGATCGAGATTCTATGCATCAAACAAAACAGTGAAGACGCACTACGACTCAAAAAGTGGAAAGATCCATCTTTATCAAAAGGCCAAGACGGTAATTCTTTCTCTGATACAGTCTATTCAGTTTTGAAGAAACGTGGATGGGGAAACAAAACTGATGGCAAGCGTGCGTTGTCCATATA
>JAESGV010000772.1_pt1 | contig 13790 bp, 19 predicted proteins | sample 9269781 | NCBI WGS metagenome assembly JAESGV01 (sample SAMN15741586, study PRJNA653496) | algae metagenome | isolation source: Tildeniella torsiva UHER 1998/13D and co-occurring heterotrophs from... | place: Slovakia: Slovak Paradise National Park, Hrabusice, Kosice Region | collected 2000-01-01 | reverse complement strand
AGATTACTGTTGTGACGTTGAATAGAGATGACTATAGTGCTCATGCAATGACTACAAATAGTTGTAAGTGAATGTGACTAGTACTAATGTATAGATCCAATGACGATTTTTGCACGTGTAGAGTTACAGTTGCATCGTTTCTTTGACTCTCCAAATACGGTGAATAGTTCTGTTCGTTTGGAATCAGTAGATATCATTATTAATGATAAACTTGAGCAGAGATTCAAAGAACGTGAGAACGAGTTGCACAATAGATGCAAAGGTCGCTCTTCGTTGGCTGATGACAAGCAAACTGAGTTACAAAAAATGTACTTGGATGGGTTGACTGGAAAATCAATTCTTGTCAATAATCGAAATTCCAACTCGTTGACTGCATGGCACGGTGCAGCAAAATCCAAGATCCATAGTATCATGTGGTATGGTATGTTGAACTTGTCAACTACAGACGATGGCTTGTAAGTCTTATTCTATCATTGACACTTTCTAGTTACGGAAAAGCAATCTACTTGACTCAGAAACCAAACTATGGCGCAAGTTATGTCCAACAAGTGAACAAGGACAGTAACGAGAACGAATTGTTACTTTGTTGGGCGTCACTAGGAGATCCATTCGCTCAAACCAAACTAGATATGGGTCGCTCACTCGAACAAGGTTATGATTCTCACTACATTCTCGTTAAAAATAAACCTGCTTCCAAAGACTTTTTCCAAGAGGAAGAAGTGTTCGAGTACATGAAAACATCAGGAGATTTGTACTATCCTGTTCAAGATGCCCAAGAAGGTATCGATGGTGATGAAATTGCATTGTTCCGATCGGATCAAGTGTTACCGAGGTATGTAGTAAGGTACAGTACCAAGGGAGAGAAACTTGGTTCTTTTAAATTTGATAAAGAACGTTCTGATGCGTTACTACGCGCAGAAGTTGAACGTGGTGACTTGAGAAGCGTGCAAGTTGTTGTAAGAAATGGAGCCAATGTGAACCAAGTGTACGAGGACGGAGTAACACCGTTACACTTGGCTGCGACAAAAGATGTTTCTGTTGTAGAGTTTTTAATACAAAACGGAGCCGATGTTGATGCATTCGATGACAATGGATACACGGCGTTACGATTTGCAGTATTAGATGAGAAAGCATCTACTGTAGAGTTACTAATTAACAATGGTGCCAATGTGAACGCATATGACCAATCAGGAAGAACACCACTACATTATGCGATCAAAATGAAACTGTATGAAATTGTCAAGTTGATGCTACAACATGGTGGTGACATTTTTATGCGTGATGAAGTACGTTTTCCATATTCACTTTTAATAATTTTCTAGGACAATTGGAGTGCTCTTCATTTCGCAGCAACAGCAGGATCAGTAGAAATCTTACAATTATTATGCTTGTATGACATACAAATCAACGCTCGTTGTGAATCTAATAATACACCACTTATCATGGCCATAAAAGAAGGTCATTTCGAAGCCGTGAAATTTTTACTCGAACAAAAAGCAGGAGCTGAAGAAGGTGGACAATACGGATGGACACCACTCATGTGGGCATCACTAGCCGGAAAAGTAGAAATAGCAAAACTATTAGTACAGTATGGCGCCAATGTCAACGCGTGCGATAAGTACAACGAATCGTGTATTCATTTGGCTATTAGAAATCTACACACTAGTATGGTTGAGTTTTTGATCGAAAGTGGTGCAGAACCAAATAGAATAGAATTTGGACAGGATAGTCCATTCATAAGCGCGGTGAACAAGGGAGATTATAATACATGTAAATTGTTACTACAATACACCAACGTGAACGATACCACAATAGTATGTTTTTTAAAAAAAAATTAACAAAATAGTCGGGCTCGACTGCTCTTCATGAAGCAGCACAAAAGGGACATTTTGAAATTGTAAAATTGTTACTACAAAATGGCGCCAATGTACACGCAGTAACAACTCATAATCTGTATCCTATTTCATGGTCGATCGCAAAGGGACACATGGCTATTACAGAATTGTTACTACAAGCCGGTAGCGTAGTTAATTTGGAACATTACGATGCAGATATGACACCATTGTCATTCGCAGCAAAATCGGGATCTATTCCCATGATATTATTACTACTCGAATACGGTGCTTTGGTCAACTCTACAAATAAGAGAAATAGTACTGCATTGTACTCGGCTATCATAGCAGGAAAAGAAGAGGCTGTAAAGGTGCTACTAGAACGCGGTGCAGATGTCAATATCGTAGATATCGTAAGTGATGAAAATTTTAAAACTTATTCATAGGATCACAAAAATGCAATTTTAATTGCGGCAAATAATAACCAAGCAAAAATGATCGAAATTCTAGTTCATCATGGATCTAATATCGATTGTGTTGATAATGATGGTAGAACACCGTTAATTTTGGCAACTAGAGCAGGTCACTTGAGCGCGGTAAAAGCGTTAATTGTTCTCAAGGCAAATCCGTATTTAAAAGATCAAGTAAGTTTCCATAAAGTATTAACCCATTAGAACAACATGACCGCATTCCAATACGCGATACAATTGAAAAAGACTGATATTTCAACATTTTTATCGGATATCAATCGTTCATGGAAAGATAAATTTTTAGCACAAGAAACCAAACCAAAAAAGATATTGTTAGGAAAACAAGAATTTTTGACCTATGTTGAAAGTTCAAATTATTCATCGGAAACAGAATTATTTACCGGAGAAGAGTTTTTTGACACGTTATTGGTCAAATATTTAGAATTTGAATTTTCCGAAGATGAAAAAAGAGATATTGTTTCATTGTTAATAAAATTGATAATAAAATGGAATGAACTTGAAAAAGTACCAGAACAGGTACAAGGTGGAGATTGGTTCCAAGCAGCTGTCGATAGAGGAAAGATTAAAGCTGTACAAGAGAAGAAACTATTTGCTCGTTTGAGTGCAGTGGTTCTTACTAAAGTACTCGCAGAGTTGAGCTACTATGAAGCGTTTATTTACGTGACAAGAAGATCATTTGGTGAGTTACGAGCGTTGAACCAACGTATTGCTAGTTTCAAGCATTGTGGAGATGAAGAGATGAGAATTGCAGGAATTGAGCTGCACGCAGCTATGAACAGAAAGAAAATAGAACCTGTTGCGCAAAAACGTGTACTTGTATGGGTTTCCGATCAAGAACATGAATTGATGGAGCAAGCTAGCCGACAAGGCATTGATATCATTCGTTTTGTCGCTGTTGGTCCAGCGTTGATCTATTTGGATCAACATAAAGAGTTGTTTGAGTTGGGACCAAACTCGTTCCGAGTTGTCGCGACAAAGAAGATGAGTATTAAAATTAGAACAAAAACAATCGCGAATGAGCGAGCAGGAATGGATTTGTTGGAAAAGCTACGCATGAAACAGCAACAAGTGCCGATACTAGTGATTGGAGAGGGAACTACACTTCACCAAAGAGCATATGTTACAGAACAAGAACAAATGATTCAAGATTTTGTGCTAATGCAGGATCTAATAAATTTGTCATAAATATTTATTTAGTAACTAGGTTTTTGTTTTGCTTCCATACGAGCGTACATGGGAAGTACAATCTTTTCTCGTACTGCAGTTTCAAGCTCTTCTAGGACAGATTCTTTCTCTAGCAGCTCTATTGGCTTAGATACTCTACTTGTGATGTATCGTAGATCGTACCATTTGAGTGTCTTGTATTCTCCTTGAATGTATTTTTCAAATATCAACGTAGCTAGTCGCAGGCAACTTTCAAAGTTACTTGATAGAACATTTGCTCTGTTACTACGCAGAGTGCGTATGGCTTGGTACAGCAATATTGATTCTGTTTCAAGTTCCGTGCTAGCATGATCTACTAATTTTTCCAAGGCTTTGGCTTGTTTGTGACAAAGAGAAAATTTAGCACGTATTTCATCAGTAACTGCAGATCTTGGTTTGAATCTGAAAAGGTAGTAGAGCAACGGTAGCACACACTCTATAAATACATTTGTTGCGATGAGCACCACGAACGAAATATATGCAAAATTTGTGGTAAACCATGGATCTGATGAGGCGACTACTTTTAGAACCACAAAAGTGGCGAACCACATCACTAGTAATACAAAAGTGTTGGTAATGATCAACCAAAACTCTAATTGGAACAGTATGATAGACATTACAGCACGGTTTTGTAACAAATAAATAATGCTTGTCGATATGATAATAATACCCGATGTGAACCCAATTTCTCCTTGACCTGGATAACCATCTTTCAAATTGCATGGCGCAAATTCGGTAATGCCTATATCTGTGTAGAAGTAGATGATTACTGAGTGGATAAGTAATGGGGTGAGGATTACGAAGATTCCGCCGAGTGCCGAGTTTAAAAAGTGTTTGAATGGTTTTGTATCGGCCGACTCCTCAATATCAGAATGCATGAAGAGCGAGTTTGTGATTGCCGCGAGTTTTCGTTCTCTTTGTATGTGGTGTTTGTTCAGGTGCAACTATGAATGTTAGTACGGACTAATAAATAATACCTGAGCGAGAATGATCCACTTTTCGGTGCATAGCATGGAGACTGCAATAGCGTTCGACAGAAAACATGTATCATAAAAGGTTTGGTTCAATGCAAAACGAACGTGAATTAATTGTGCGACGACCATGCCAGCTATCATGTACATGTTCTTAGTCCTCATTGGTTGCTTATTTCGCATAAAAAACAGGCACAGTATTCCAAAGAAAGAGACGATTTGAGCCCACATAGTGAGCGGGTAACTGATCGTTTTCGATATGAGTTCGGGTGTTGTGAACGCTTTGATAGGTGTTGTTCCATCTTGTTTTAAATTATGCGGATATATTAAACATACCTGTGCAAGTGAAATTAGCCATGCAGTTCGAATTTTCGCAATATGTGTATCTATAAGGTGTAACGGTACAAAGATGTGAGTTTTCCGTGAGCTTTGTGCACATCTTCTTCTCGCATTTTGTTGTGTTTTTAGCGTCATCTATGTATTCACCAGAGTCTACAAATAATGAGCATACCACAACTGTGGCGCAGAGGTAGAGCAGGAGAGTCCTTGTGCCTGTCATCGGTGTTCGGGAATTGTCTATTCAAAAAGGGAGGGGGCTAATCTGGGTATGGTCAAATGCTTTCAACTACGGTGTATTCTTCATGTCAACTTACCTGTAGCTATTCAACGTGCTCATTGCTTTCTCTCACTAATAAACAGACTGTGGAAAGGCCCAGATGCAACATAAAGCATGTCTTGGTTGAAGAAAAGGTAGCTCTCAACAGGTTGGAAGAATGGAACCCGATCTTCAAACAAATTTGGCTCCAACCCAAGCTGATTCATCTCATTTGCTCCAGCAGCCCATATAATACCATCTACTAACAGAACTAGCGTATGTTCAGCGTGATTCACAGCAACAGTAACAACCTCTCGACCAGCAAAGAAAGGGACTTCGATTGGAACAGCAGCTCCTTCAATTTCTCCTAAACCGAGTTGTCCGGACTTGTTACTCCCACAAACAAACATCTCGTGATCACTGGTATAGAAAACCGAGTGCACTTGACCAGCATACACCCGATGAACATTTGAAATGTTTACTTTTTGAATTTCCAAAACACATTCTGAGAAAGTATCTAATCCAGTTTGTCCTTGAGCCGAAGAGCCACATGAATAAACGTTACCATTACTTGTAAGCACAACACTGTGCTCTTTACCAAGGGCAACTTGCTTTACTCTCAAATCATTAAAGAATGTAACTTTTTCGAATACTAGTCGATCTTCTTTGTCACCTAGTAACAATTGTCCTGCGTAGTTGGCGCCAGTCATGAACAATTGTCCACCATCTAACTATTTAGAATTTGAAAATTCGCTTACTCGTAACAATTCCAGTGTGAGCATGTCCGCAAACAACTTCTCGTATAGGGAGTGAAAATTCAACTCGATAGAATGATAATCGTTTTTGCCTATTACCGATACCTAATTGTCCTGAGCTATTATCACCTGCAGCGAGTAGTACATTTTCTTCTGTGACTAACATGGTGTAATATGCTCCACACGCCATAGATCGAAACTTTTTCCCTGTGACTTCAATATGATGAACAACTTCCAATTGTGCGAGATCATCAGTGACGCCGTTTCCTAATTGTCCATGACTTGCTCTTCCGCACACCGCTACGGAATCTCCAACAATGATAACAGTATGATCCCACCCACAAGCAGCAAATTCTATCTGTCCAAGTGGAACTTTGATGTTATTGATATCTTGTTTGAGTTTTGTTCCAATGCCAAGTCGTGAAAAAGTATTGTCACCTGCAGAAAAGATACACATGTGAGAAATCTTTTCTATTTTTTTTGGTTTCTCTTTTCTTGTGATTTTGGAAAAGACAGCATGCGGAGAAGCGACTACGGTGAATTTCTTTTCTGACGAATGACTAGTTAATGGTTTAGGTAGCGATGACGTTCGCAGTAATTCGAAATGGGAACGATGTTGGAGAGCTGGGAGTATTTTCGTTTGTTTTTTCGGCGGAGGTGTAGGTGGAGCTTTTGGTCTGAATTGAACAATTTTTTGTCGTGGTGAAAGGTCTGTTGTTTCATTGAGAGTTGTTGATCGTGGAGTAAGAACAATTCCTCGTGATGAGAACGTTGGACTGTTTGCAGATACGCGAACTGACACAGATTTTGCTCTTCTTTTCTTCATTTACAATCCCACAAGAACACGCTTCGAGGTTTTATAAATACTCTACCTCGTTTCTTGTTCGAGGTCTCAAATAGTTGTAGAGAAACGGATATGTCATGAACATACACAACCATGAAGCAGGTATTGGATACAATACAACAAACAGTAACTGACCGAATAAAAGCAACAAGAACTTGAAGCACAGCCATCTTTCTAACATGGTATAGAGGTTGTAGGCATAGGCTGCAGCAAAAGGAACCATAGGTAAGTATACGACCCACAGGTAGCCCATGTACCCACAGCAGAAGAACATGAACAAGAGCAGCGTCGTTAAGTAGAACCCATTTGCGATTCTTTTAGGTAATGAGCTACTAAAGAACGTAAGACCTGAAGATGCTAGTATAATGAATATCCACGCCAATACACTACCTTCCAACGCCTTTATGCACGCCCAAACGCTAAACGCTGATGAACTTATTCCTAAACCAACGAGCATTATGACATCTGGTATGTTCAGGTGGTGCATTAAGGCTCTACTACAAACAAAACTTGCTGCACTGCACAGTGCCACAAGCCAAATTATCGTGTTTGTCCATGTTTTGATATCCATCGCCAGTAGTGCTATTAGAATCGATACCAGTGCTGTAGATGTATAAAATGTGTACACATCAACTATAGGGTGTATTTCTCGCAGGTACTTGTTGGCTGCTGTTATTTTCCGAGTTATATTTGCGTGTAACTTTGTTGCATTTTTCTCAACAACGAACTCTTTCATTTCTTTTTTTGCGTATTCTCGTTTTTCGTCGTATGTAGCGTTTGGGTGTAGTTTTTTCATTTTCCACTCTGGTAAAATACGAATCCATTTTATGTGAGCACAAGCGTTTGCCCAATTAACACTAACCTTCTCTGCTACGAATAAATCTTTTGCTGGTAAGAACGAAACAATTTCATACAGAATGTCTTCTGGTATAAAATCTTCCTCCATTGATACTGCAAAGTGTTCGGCTAGTTCGTGCATTTGCCTGCTTACAAATAACCAGCCAACTGAAAACAACACTAGTTCTTCGCCTGCTGTGTTGGTAGAAAGGTAAGGAGTATGCAGAAACCTTGTTGTGTTGCAAGAAATAAAATAAATGCTTCGCTGCGTTAATATTTAGTCTGTTACAGCGGTGGTGACATTGACAAACGGATGGGCAACGCATCAGTAAGTGGCCACCGCAGAGAAGATGTAGAGTCTGCTTGCGTACCAGTAGTAAACAATAAAAAGGTGCTACTCCTAGGATGTGGTGACACTGGTAACAAAACAGCATTTTCTAATAAGTATTAGGCAAATCCACTTTTTTCAAACAGTGCAAAGTACTACAAAACGGTTTCGCTGATGAAGAGCGCGAGCAGTTTAGGGACACTATTTTTGGGAACATTCTTAGAGCCATAAAAACTATGATTGAAGACGTATTCGAAAACGATAAGCAGTGGGGAAATGATTACGCGTTGCTTAAAAAGCTGCATGAAATGGACAGCGACGTGATACTTAATGTACAAAAAGTATGGAGCAACGAACTAATAGACGATATTGTCACAGCTTTCGACAATACACAAGTACAAGAGGTGTGGATTGACCGTCACAAACTGTGCAGTAATTTTCTAGCTGGTAAGAAACTCTAAATATCTTACATAAAGGTTCTCTGCAGCATTACATGGACAAAATAGAAATGATGAAAAATCCAAAGTGGATACCAACCGAGGAGGATGTACTTTATAGTCAAGTGAAGACTACCGGAATTGTAGAAACAGAAATACAGTATGAAAACACGGCCATATGCGTAATAGATACAGGAGGACAACGCAATGAGCGAAAAAGTATTTTCATTCAAAAAATTAACTTTTAAGAATGGGTTCACTGTTTCGAAGGTGTTCACTGCGTCGTATTTACCGTATCAGTACTCGAATATTGCATGAAAATGTACGAAGATGACGAAACAAATCGTGCCGAAGAGTCGTTAATGCTGTTCAAAGAAGTGGTGAACAGTAAATGGTTCACCGACATACCATTCATACTAGTGTTCACAAAATCAGATTTACTCTGCCATACCATTCATCGACAAATTTTCGGACGCAAATTTAAAGACTTTCTCGGCAATAACAACAGCTGTACCGACATCATTGACTTTTTAGCAGAAAAGTTTATGAAACAGTACGAAGGTGACATGCCGAACAAGATCCTACCACTTGTTGTCAACTCGATTGATACTGGTGTTATGTCTGATGCGTTAACGACAATGGCAAAAGTAGTAGTTGCAGGATCTACACAAGGACATACTTACAAGTGTGTACACAAGTGTAAATTTTATCATGCACCATTGTTCACGATTGCAAAAATGAAAAGAACAAAATTCCATGATCTTGTAGTGAAAAGTCCTCAAGAAAGCATGTCCAATTTTGATCGTCATGTTACACCAAGAATACTGAAACGAGTCTCAGAAAGAGTGATTCATACACCTATTAGTGGAGCAGAAACAGATTCTGATACAGAATCTGAAGATGAGGTTACTGTTGTGGATAAAGAAGATGAATGGTTACTAGTGGAAGAGATACCTGTAGAGCCAGTCAAGTCACATGAAGTGACTATGGACACAGTGGCGATGTTACCGGTCGTGTTAGATCCAGAAGAAAGTAAACGACAAGAAATTAAAAAAAAGAGTCGACAAGAACTAGAGAGACTAGTAGCATTGATGGAAAAACATAAGAAATAAAGAGTATGTGCTATGTTCCACGGATAAACATATTACAGAACTACTTAGTTGCGCGCGTAGTAACTCTCTTACGTAAACCGCACTCAGTATTTGTTATACCCTCTTTTATTGATATCCACGCTGTGTTTGTCATATTTTTGAAAACCATTGTAAATCTTCGAATTATGTATCTCAATACTCTTCAGTTTCACATTCAAGGCGCACCTGTGTTGTACTCTACTATAGAACAACTCCGCCAACAAATTAAATCGAAATTGGGAGCGAAGAAAGTCGACTACCCAACACTTATCGCGTTACACGATAATACAAAGTTATGCATCTACGATCTAGAGCACGAAAAAGTTGTTTCAAGCGTAGAAGCCACTAATACATTTGAAATCGCGAGGCAACTAGCTAATGGTAGAGTTTTTGCAGCCTTTAGCGAAGGAATGTTTCTATTTGACCTTGCCGCACAGACGTATACCAGTATTCTAAGCGAATATAGCCTCTTCACTTGCATTGAACTCAAAAATGGAACACTTTTATGCGAAACAGACAGTAACATCTCTTTACTCGACAAAAACCTCAAATTCGAACCAGTAATTACCACTAATACACCACTCATTTCGTTCCTGGAAATCACAGGTGGCGATTTAATTATTTCACATTCAAAATTGGTGGGTCTATATGGACAAGATTTGAAACATCAAAAAAACGTTGGAGAGGGAACTTTTTACCACTTTTTGGAAATTCGGCCAAGGGTAGTTTGGGGTTTGAAACGAGATGGAATTGTAGAAATTGATGTCGATCGAGGTGCATGTCGAAGTATACGAGACTCAGGTCTTGCATATTACGCGATACTATTGAGTAGTGGTAACATTGCAGTCGCTTTTTCTACTGGTAACATTACTATATTTGATGCGAGTGGAGCTGAAGTAATGTGTATAGAGAATGCTACAAGGAGTGCATATGCTTCAGTAGTTATTGGAGAGGTCGCACCTAGTGTCATATTATCTTTGAATGAAGGTTCAACGCATTATTGGTGCGCGAGAACTGGTGCATGTTTGAAAAAAACGTACATAGGTGAATCTATCTCCTTATTATTCTTGGTAAAGTAACGTATGTTGCGCTGACATATAGCGAGATCGAGTCATTAACAACAATCGTTGTAAAATAGTCAACTGAGACAAAAAACAATGAAGCAAACTCTTCAGTTCAATGTTGGAGGGTACGTCGACTCGTCGATTCAACTACGCTATCAATAGCTGAAATCAAAATTAGGCGAGAAGCACACTAGATATCCAACACAAATCGTACTGCACCAAGACAACAACTTGTGCATTTTTGACATCGAATCCGAAAAAATCATAACACGCATAACAGCTACTGACTCGTTTGAAATTGCTCGACAATTATCCAATGGAACAATCTATGCAGCACACTCTAGAGGCGTTTTTCTTTTCGATGTAGAAAAGCAGACGTGCACAAATGTAGCACGTGGCCATAATTTTCACACCTGCATAGAGTTAAAAGACGGGACATTACTTTGCGAAACAGACACTGGTATGAGTCTACTCATAAATAATTTTGAATTTGAAAAAATGACAACAAGAACACCACTCATAACATTCTTTGGAGTTGGTGACGATGTGCTTATTTCTCACACAAATGAAATAATACTGTATGACCAATCGATAACACCAAAAAGAACAATTGGTGAAGGGTTTTACTACATGTTTTTACAAGTTAGACCAGGGGTTCTGTGGGGACTGGAAAAACAAGGGAAAATAGTAGAAATTGATCTTGATAAAGGTACAACTAGTACGATATGTGCCAAAGGTGAAGCGTGCTATGCAATACTATTAAGTAGTGGTAACATTGCTGTAGCTCTCGCTAATGGTAATATACTTGTTCTTAATCCATGCGGAACAGAGATACTGTGCATTAAAGAAGCTACAGAAGAGTATATAACAGTTGTCTTTGGAGAGATTGACCCAGATGTAGTAGTGTCGAACAAAGATGGTTGGTTGTACTATTGGTGCACAGTTACAGGAAAATGTCTGAAAAAAGTAGAACTAGGTGGAAACCTTTCAAGTATTTTATTTTTCAAATAAATATTATGCAGGAAGATAGTAAAATCTCTCTTGTACGTCGTACTTTGCACAGTATATAAAAGGTATGGCACTGAGATGTAGTAACCATGAGATGGGTCGTGGGTGTAGTATACTAAACATAGCTTGACCTATGAGTAGCGCTACATACGATGCTATCACAGATCTCGAGCGTTCATTAAGAGAATGATAGTATTTGTAAGCGACTGGAACGAGAGGTATGTACACCACAAATAGCATCGAAATGTAACTACAGCAATACAGTGCTAGAAACACGATTGCTACCCAGATAAAGATCGTATCTAGCCATGGTCTTATGCTACCTCGTGTAAGTACGAGCATTGTAACAACAAGTGCTATTAGTACTATAACCCATGCTGCTAGGCTTCCCTCTAGTGCTATCAGTCCAACGTAGAGAGCTAGACTTGATAATCCAAAGATGACGATTGCTTCTCGAAGGTGAGAAGCTCGAATGTCCAATGTGACAGACAAATCTGTGCCCAAGTTCAGCGCTACACATGCGTATATCAACCATGCTATAGTTCTCATCCATGAGTTATTTCCTTGCGATAGTAGAACGAGTTGTATTGTACCGAGAATCATGATGACACAATATATAATTTTTTCAATCATTGGCCTGTATTTGTACCTCTTCTCGTTGATAGTGTTTATCGTTTTTGCTATTCTAGCTCTATTTTTTGTTGCGTTTCGTTCTATCACGAATTCTTTCATTTCTTTTTTCGCATATTCTCGTTTTTCGTCGTATGTAGCATCTGGATGTAACTTTTTCATCTTCCACTCTGGTAAAATACGAATCCACTTTATATGCGAGCATGCAAATGCCCAATCGATACTAACTTGCTCTGCTGCGAACAAGTCCTTTGCTGGCAAAAACGAAACAATTTCATACAAAATGTCTTCTGGTAAGAAGTCATCAGCGTGTAACCAGATAGGTTCATTAGAAACTGGTTCATACATTACGTTGGTGACGTAGTTAGCTTTTACAAAAAATAATTTACTTGCGTCTGTGTTTGTTCCTTGACATGTTCCATTGTCTTTGGTGACTGATCATAAACAACAGTTCTTCGTTCCTGACCTTCAACTTCCAAAACTGCAGCAACATTTCCACATCGATAACAATAATTCGGTGCTCCCCAAATCGTTATTAATCCATCATCAAACATGTACTTGTAACCTTCCATTACGAGTTGGTGAGATCTACATAACAAATCTGTACCAATACTATGATGAAACTGCTGCACCACTTCCGCTCCAAACAAGTATCCAGAACTCTTTGGTGCGATTGACCAACCTTGTATCTCTTCTGGGTCTGACCAAACCAGATCTATGGCTAATCCTTCATAAGCGTTTGTGTTGTAACGATCTAGTTCGATGATGGGAGTGATAGAGTAGTTTGGAGCTGTCTTGTTGGTCAAAAGTTCAGGAGAAAGTCCACCGTGAACACAAAAGATTTTTTCATCGATAATGGCGCAAAGAGGTAAGGCGTCAAACGATGTGCAAAAGTCTTCCCATGCGTTAATTGTTCCATAGTTTTGATGTATTTCGTTGTACATTCCATATACTTGTGTTATTTGCTTATTTTCGTGATTTCCGCGAAGTAGATAGATGTTGGTTGGATATTTAATTTTTAGTAGATATAGCAAGGTCATAGTTTGTGTACTGTGATATCCTCTGTCGACATAGTCTCCAAGAAAGAGGTATTTAGTGTATGGTAACTCTCCACCAACTAGAAAAACTTCCAACAAGTCGAAAAGTTGAGCGTGAATATCTCCAACTATCTAGTTGAATTAATATAGTTGTTGGAAACAAGGTACAGTCACAGGAGATTGAATGTTTAGAATATTAGGCTCCTCTGCTAATATCTCTTGCGCTTTTTGACATACGTAGTGAATCTCTCGCTCTGTAGGAAAAGCACCTGTTTTGACATGTTCTACGAGTTCATCAATATCACGCATTTTTTTGTAATTGTCGTTGCAAGTTGATCAAACATTCAGCATGATCATCTTGTTCTTGATAGACACCAGTACGTCGATGAACCAAAAGACATCGTCTGGCATGTCACTGTTGGATGTTTCGAAGAGTGCCGTCGAACATTTTGTCAAATTCAGAACGCGACACAACGATAAATGGATGCTCGTAACATGCGGCGAACAAGGTATCCCGTACAAAGATAACGATACCAACCATTTTCTAAATATTGTTAAAAACTTAGAAGCAAACGATTTGACAGAAATAGGAGTCGCGTTAAAAAAAGGTTTCGATTTATTAAACATG
>JAESGV010000770.1_pt1 | contig 13824 bp, 13 predicted proteins | sample 9269781 | NCBI WGS metagenome assembly JAESGV01 (sample SAMN15741586, study PRJNA653496) | algae metagenome | isolation source: Tildeniella torsiva UHER 1998/13D and co-occurring heterotrophs from... | place: Slovakia: Slovak Paradise National Park, Hrabusice, Kosice Region | collected 2000-01-01 | reverse complement strand
TTAAGTTCGGATTTTCGTGTACTGTACCTGTGAGAACAGCAGCGCTATCATCTGCTACGACTAGCGCAATGAGAAGTGCGAGTACAGCTACGACGACTACACGCATTCGATATTTTTCTTAGGTTCTGTGTTTGGTACAAAAGATGAATTGACGATGACAGTTCCGACGTTTGACATGCTGTCATCTATCATTATTGTAAGTTCTCGCGTTTTCGCATTGAGAATGCTAGGAAGATTTTAGCTAGTCGTGTGGTATTTGTGATTATAGCGACATTCTTGTTGAACAGCTTTGAATTTGTTATTTTAGCAAAGTTGGCCACGCAAAATAGACACAAACAGAACATGAATGATGTTCTTGTTCCTTGCAGTCTTGCGCTAGCATCACTGACAGTTCACGTTCTTATGACAAGAGCAACAAAACGAAACACCTTACTGGATAGATGTCGTGGCGCGATTTTTGGTGAAGCAATTGGCGATGCAAAAGGTATTCCATACCAAGCACTTACGAAAAAACAAATACAAGACCTGTTGGTTGAAAATAATGTTCCATCAAACTCTGTATATGAGCAGTGCGGCGATAAGAATCCATATATTCCAGCTTTCTATGGACCAGGACGAGGGACCGATTCGACACAACTCACTATCGCCATGGCTCATGCTATATCACGATCCATTGAGTTCAATAATGGAACATTAAGCATGGACTTTGTAGTTGAAGAGCATATGAGGCAATGGAAAACTAGTATCGATGGATGGGGTGGCACAACTATGACTGCCATCGAAAAGTTGCACAACAAATCGCATACTTTTGCTGACAGTGGTAATACAAAAGGTGTAGGTGATGGAGTTCTCATCAAACTCGGCCCACTAGCGTTCTTCTACGCGCAACAACCACAACCAACATCTTTATCACGACAGGAAGAGATCATTACACTATGCAAAATGACGCACGCCACATCTGTTGCCATAGTCACGAGTATTGTCTACTGTTGCTTCTTTGAAGAGTTAATCCGTGACGGAATCATCGAACGAACCAAAGAACAAAGAATTGATGTCGCTCATAGATACACCAAACTTGCATCGAAAATCGAGGATTCTTATTTTAGTGGTACGGAGCAGGCTAGAGATTATCTTTCTAGAAATTTGTCCAATATTGCTCGCGAAATAGAATCATGCAAAGATGGTATTCTTTCTGATGAGAAACTTTTGGAGCTATCCAACGGTGGAAGTTATCATTGCGTGGATGCGTGTAGTATAGTTATGGGAATGGTTTTAGGATCTTCATCATTGTGTTTTGATATGATAACGCGCATGGCTCATATTGGTGGTGATACTAGTCCTACTGCTGGTATGATTGGAGCGATAGTTGGAGGTGTACTTGGGTTATCAGCTTTTCCTCAACAGTTTGTAGAGAAACATGTACAGAAAGTGGAGCTTTACGGTGCAGCTCTTTCTCTAGCGAGTCATTTGTAACATTTTCACTGGTAGACCATGCAAGAGCTGGACAATACTGCTTAGAAAATTTGAATCTTTCATCTTTGATCTATAAACTTTAATATGTACATTATTCTCTTTTCTCTTCGCCTCTCGTGCGAATAGACTCTACCGCGCATTCACGTACTCTAGAGTCTTCTAGTTGTGGTTGTTGAGCCCAATTGGGAGCATTCAATTCGTCTCTAGAAATTGGGTTTGTTGGTGGTCGCTCGCCCAAGTAGATATCATAGTCTTTGTAGTCCCTCTGTACCATCTTTTTCTCAGTCAATCGGTCTGAAGTCCAAGCTTAGCTATGTATGTATTAATAGTCTTTGTAAGTCATTTGTGGGACAATTTTGTTAAATGTGTTTTTAATTTGTATTCTTAATAAATTATATAGTTTACATAGTTTACACTTCGTTTGTGAATATTACATTACCGAAACTTCTTCTATCAAAGACCATAGTTATGCGTTCTAGAATTATTCCTTCTTCATTTACCATATCAACGACACACCGCATGCCTTTTGTAATTTTTCCACGTAGTTCTGCATTTTTCGCGGTAAGCGCCAAAAAACCGTCACCGTTTCCGTGTAATTCGCCTCCAGTAGCCCATAATAATACAGCAGAGGATTCTTCTTCTCTAACAACAACGCTTGATAGTTTCATTTCACCATTTAAATTCTGTACAATATTTTTTTGTTCTATTGGTTCGGCTATTGGTGTTGTTTCTGATAGAACTCCTGCCGTGGTCTCCTGTGACCGTGTTTTGGCTTTTCTCTTCGCGATGAGAATACCAGCTGCTATGCCAACTAATGGTATGAGGACCATGATGTGTTTATAGTTTTAGTTTCAGAAACTTTTTTTGAGCCCAATTCTTTTTCTAACTTTGGATAAGCCGATGCGGGGTAAAAATACTTCAACTTGACTCGTCATGGTACACGTTTTTGATTCAACTGGAAGCAACATCATTTACAGAACAGCCAGCTAATTATCTTGATATGTCCAAGTGTCGATATTCCTTTCTCTACAGTAAATATCTCATACAAACTGGGCTTCTCTGTAAAGAAATTGACTTTTGAGTTTATTTACGTATTTTTGACACTAGCCATTCTATTCCATCGAGAAGACCTCTTCCATTATTGGCACAGCATGGTTGTATTCTTACATCTCTCATCATGAACATGCTCTCAAGTTTAGTCCTTTCAATTTCATGTAATTCTGTAAATCCAAAAAAGTAATCATGAACGTATTGTGCAGAGACTGCAGTATCGATATCTTGCTTGTTAGCAAATATGAGAATAGGAAAATCGTGAACTGTATTCTCCATGATCATCACAAATGAGAAAAATTCATCTCTGCTAACTAGTAATGTGTCTTTGTTGTAGCAATCTACTACGTATATCATACATGTTATTGTATCGTTGACATAGTGAGGCCAAAGCGGTCGTATTCTATTCACACTTCCAAGATCCCAAATCACGAGACTTGATGAAGAGTTAACAGGAATGTTTTCGACGTTGAATCCAATCGTTATCATAGCACTTACAATTTCTCCAAGTTTCATTTGATAGAGTATAGATGTTTGACCAGGTCGTTCTACGCCACACATTATGCATGGATATTCTTTGGGATTAGAACTGAAAAACGACTTGGATTTGTTTTCTTTTGGAAATTTACGTATTGTGGCAGTTTTTTTTGCGACTAATGATATTTCGTGCAACCATCCTCGTGTTGTTCGCGTTGGTAAACTTTCTCGTGTTACGATAATTGGCAGCCATCGGAAAGAGGATAAGAAAGATGCCCGAATATAATCGTGAGAAGTAACTGCATTGTTCCAATGCTTGCTAATGAGGGAGCATTTGACTATGTCTGGGAGTAATAAAAACTCTGCAACATTTTGCACACAGTCCGTGTCCAGTTTGTCCAACATAAAAGTTACAACCCACAGAACATCATGTTAATGGTTCTGTTCGTCTGGTAAACCGTAAAAGCTCAATCTTGAAGGTGAACGAACAATTTGACAAACACAAACATGACAAAGCAAAAGGGCAATCAACAAAGCACTAAAAAGCAAGACAAAAAACCACAAAAGCAAGGTGTAAATGTACAAATTCCACGTGTTGCAGTGCCACGAGACCCACTTGACGCAAACTACACATTATCATTCGCAGTGAACGAAGCACAAGAAATGAAAGAATTCTTTGACGAGTACGGATTCGTCGTCATACGAGATGTTTTGACTCCACAAGAATGCGTAGATACACTCACTGAAGTTTTCGATGTTTTACAGTATTTCGAACCACAAAAATGTTCATGGGATAGAAACGATATCACAACGTGGAATCAGTGGCCATCAAACGCCATGGAACGTTTTGGTTCACCGTCACGTCCACCTATCTTCACTCGACAGTTCATGCTAAATCGTGTAAACCCAAATATGCACAAAGTGTTCGCAACGCTCATTGGAGAACAAGATTTAATCGTAAGTCACGATAGATGCTGTTTGTACAGACCAACGAGGAACGTACTCACATCTACTGGTGTTCAAGCCAAAATGGAGCATTGGGCAACAGCTCCCAATTTGCATCTCGATATGAGTCCATGGTGCTATTTATCTCCTGATGGACCAGTTGCAACAGAACGAGAGTTATCCAAACTACGATACGAGCATACAGGTTCTTTCATTTTTGAGAATAATCAAGTGTCTGGAGAGGATGGTCTACTCATCCAAGGTGTTATCAATTTGGTCGACAACTACGATGAAGATGGCGGATTCCAATGCGTACCTGGATTCCCAAAAATCTTTGATGAATATTTTACGTCATTGGCGAAACAAATGAATCCGAATCCACTAGATGAGTTGTTAAATGAAAAGAATCTTACAGGTGGTTTCAACTTTCACAAAAATGATATTTTGAACTCGTATGGAGTGCGTGTACCTTTACGAGCAGGAAGTATCGTTGTTTGGGATCAGAAAATGCCACATGGTTCGTTACCAAATCAAAGTTCACGTATGAGAAGTGCACAGTTTATACGTATGTATCCAGCTAGTCAACTACGTGAACATCGCGATCGTAGAGAATCAAGAAGAGATTGTATTCGCGATCAACTAGAAAAGATTCAACCAGCATTGCAATTAGATCAAAGACAAAAAGGTCTACTTGATTTAAATTAAATTTTAATTTTCTTTTTTGGCCGCTTTGTGATGCATTCTTCTCTCCACTTTATTACATCGATTGTTCCATCTTCTAGTCGTGGTGCTTGTAAGCGTTTGTTCATACCTGTTATGAAACGTAACCTTGGACATCCTTTTAGTAACTTTTTAGCTGATCCTGCTTTAAAATCGGGATGAACTGTGATACTGTCCAAATTGGGACAATAACTGACCACATCGTCAATGAATTGATCTCCGATTTTTACATCTAGTCGCTTAAGGTTTGGTGTATGTTTTAAAAATTGGTAGGACTCAACTCTATCGCCATCAAGTATTTCCAACTCTGACAATGCTGGCATATCTTCATCAATTAGTTCACTCAAAATGTAAATTCTAAGTATTTTTAACTTCTTCAGTTTACGCGTTATTAATTGTTGCGTTTGTTTATCGATATGTAGTCCCTGTAATGATTTAAAATTTGGACAATAGGCACTGAGGGCATTGACGATTTCTTCATCGACAGGACCATCGTACTCGAGTAGGTAGGGAGATCGTCGCACGATTTCAACCCACTTACTTTTCTTGCCGTTGAAAGTGGAGGTAAAATATATTCGAGTTAAATTCGTTACAGGTGGGAGGTACCGCAGCAGAAAAGTCGCCAACTCTTCAGATTCGTGAATTCCTTGTATTGTTAGGTTGGTCATTGTCTTTGCTGCATGTGGAAGAATAGCATCGGCGATAGGTTTGTATAATGTTTCATAACAAACGAGTACGTGCGTTATTGTTTGATGTTTTATAATTTGCTCAATCTTTTCTTCTGTCAAATAACTTCGACTGTATATGTCGTAAGGCCAAAGCCTGCACTGTATTGGATTGTCTTCATAAGTCGGAATTATTGCTGAATATTTTGGAAACATAGCGTAGAACGAATCTAGTTCATCTAGTCTTGGCGTACAAGTAATAGAGCCAATGTAGAGTATTCTTAGATTGTGACACTCGCGGAGTAAATCCAAGTATACTTGATACGCGTTGCTGACCCAAGATACGTATAATTCCTCGACATTATAAAATCGTTTCAAAGGACTCGTTATATTTTTCATGGTGGTAAGGTCTAGTGTTAATACGTACATAGTGGCGTACTCATACCATGAACATGTTAACTGATAACTGTACACGACATCTTTTAGTGGCAGATACTTTATGATGACACTGTGCACATCAGCTGGCAGAGACAGCATGGGGACGTTTTACAAAAACAAATACGAAGTTGGTTGCATAAGAGAAGATTTTGTTAATGTTCAGGCAAAGAAGATTTTATTGCACTGAAATGAGCTTGTTGACCTCTTCATCGGTATTGATGTCCAAAATGAATCTTCCTGACCACTCAAGAGGAGCTAACAAAGAGAATCGTGCAATAATCTTTCCTACGTTATCTGGCTGCACCAATTTACCTTCTTCTCTCATTGTTCTCAAGGCTTGTGCGAGATTCTTGTCAAGTTTACCAGAATCATGATCGAGAGTTTCCATTGCCTTATCAGTTGCTACAGAACCTGGTCCAATCGAGATTGACGTAATGTCTTTCTCTTCATTCCCAACAGAAGCAACGAAATGATTGAGAGCAGCTTTGCTCGATCCATAGGCGCTGAAGCCACCAATAGCTTGTTGAGCTGCGAGAGATGATATGTAGATGATAGTGCCCTTTGACTTTCTCAAGTATGGAATAGCGTACTTGGTAGCAGATACAGAGGAGAAGAGATTGACTTGGTATGTTCTAACGTAATCTTCTACAACATTGTCATCAGCGATCAATGATGTTGGGAAAATGCCTGCATTCAAAATGAGTAGATTGATTTGATCGAACGCAGCTACCGATGATTCGATGATATGTTTTGCAGCGTCTGGTTTACTCAAATCGGCTGTGATGGTATGTACGACAAGATTATTGTTGATATCTTTTAGTTCTTTCGCTAGTTGTAGTAAATCTGATTCGCTTCTAGCGGTAATGGCGATATGGGTTACTTTTGATTCGCGAGAAAGGTGAAGAGCAATGTGCTTGCCAATTCCTTTTGATGCTCCTTGTCGATTAATAATTGAATTGATCATTACCTGTTACTATAGCAGTGTATTTGTTTGTCATATTTTGTTGAGGTTTGGGGTTGCTTTTGGACTCTTTTATACCATAAAATGAGGGAGCGCATACTCCGACCTTGATGTTTTTCCGAGTCGGCGAACGCGACTAGCTCCCTACTGTTGTAGTAGATACGGCTTTATCCTATGACATGTATTCCCTCTTCATTTAAGCATCTAATCCCCTTAAAAATTTTTACAAGCAGTTCGAATTATTTCAAATTACGACAACGAATTCTCACACCTATGGACATTAGACAGACAAGAACCTGTACGTTTGCTTGTAACGTAGCCCAGCTCGCAAATCATTAAACGTCAGATGTCAATCAAGCCGAAGCTGCCGAGCGAGATACTGAAGCTCATCGTATCCTTTATTCCAAAACCTGTGGATGCAAAAACGCTGTGCGCACTTGGTAGGTAACACAATGTGTTCTCACAGTTAGAACTTGTTTCAAAATTTGTTCGGTCACAAGTAAATACAGAACTACTCTGGAGTCAGGCGTTATGCGACAAATACCCAGAAATAGGCAGAACAGACTCTAGTGAGAAACACTATGTTTCTAAAAATTTTAAGCGTGTACTACAACAGATGAACGAATATGTCAAACAAAACTGCGATCCTGTACAACTCAAAAACGGATTACTAAAGTCTGGAAAAATACAAAACATAAAATTGGCCATCATAGGATCAGAATTCACTGGAAAATCCGCACTGCTCTATCAATGGAAAAGTCACAAATTTAATGAAAACTATGACGCTACAGTAGAAGATAGCCACGAACAAAACTTGGCAGTAGGAAAAGAAAAAGCATTCCTGCACATCAAAGACACAGCAGGAGCTCTCGAGTACAAAGAACTGCGAGAAGAGTTTATTAGGAATTCTACAGGTTTTATTCTAGTCTACAACGTCACTGATCGTAACACGTTTGACGATCTAGACATGTTTGTTCACCAAATCTTTACATTGAAAAAAGTTAAAGTGCCAATGGTTGTAGTGGGAAATAAGAATGACTTGAAAGAGAAACGACAAGTGAGTGAGCAGGAAGGAAGAGCTTTTGCAGGTACATTAGATGCAGCATTCTTTGAAACAAGTGCAAAAACGCGGTATAATGTCGAGGAGGCGTTTACAGAAGCGACTAGAAGAAGTATGTGCGCAACAGTTGATTTTGTTTCGCTGATTCCTATTTTGGCACATGCTGTAAGTAAAAAGAACCCAAGTAGACGGGGTAGTGAGTGTAGCGTCATGTAGATGTATTTCAGATGTGCAATTACCTGGTAAATTAACTTTGTAAAATGAATTTTCTAAACAGAACAATACATGAACATCATACAACGAGTTCTACTGCTCCCAGTTAATTTCGTTTCGTACTTGTACAGACTCGTTTTTGGTGCAAAATCAAAGTACCAAGGCGTTCAGAACCCAACACCTCCGCCTCCAGTTAATCATATTACATTCCCTCAAATCGAAGTTCCAAAAGATCCTAACGACCCAGAATTTTGTATTTCATTTACTCGAGACCAAGTCGAAGAATATACAAACTTTTTCAAGGAGTATGGCTTTGTCGTGATACAAAATGTAATCGAACAGCCTCAAATCGAAACTACAATCGATGAAATATGGGGTATAATCACTGGTGCTGACCCTCAAACAGCACCACAAATGCAAGTCATCAAAGACTATTACGAAAACAAGTTAAAAGTTCCATTTGTTCCCGTAAACAGGGAAGATCCTGCAACGTGGACTCACGACCATGGATGGCCAGAAGGTGAAGATTTAGGAATTTTGGGAAGTGGAAGTTCGTTCCAACGACGCGCATTTGAGAATCGTACAAACCCTATTATCTATGATGTATGTAAGAACTTGATGGGAAGAGAAGATTTATGGATGGGACTTGATAGATACGGAGTTATCAAACCAAACACGCAAGTGTTAATGCCAAACGGTACGCGTCAAGATTTTCCAAAATACAAAACAATTGCTACTTGGATGCATTGGGATATTAATCCATTCATGTTGATAAACGAAGCCAAAGAAGACTTAGTCATGCGAGAAGAAAAGTCCATTGATGCTCCAGACCTATTTGGAAATTACTTTTTCTTATCAGAGAGAAATAACACTGCTCAACCAAGTCAAAAGATTCAAGGAATTATAGCGTTAACTGATGCACGTGAGTGCGATGGTGGATTCTTTACCGTTCCTGGATTTTCAAAAGAGAATACACTCGCATGGGCGAAACATCATGCAACTGAACGAAAAATGAAACCAATGTCTACTTTAACTGTACCTAGAGATGATCCAATGATTGCTCAAGGACGTCCTGTACCTGTTCGTGCAGGTTCTGTGATTCTTTTTGATGCAAGACAACCTCATCAGAACTTCCCTAATCAATCAGATCGTTTTCGAATGTGTCAATACATTAAAACATTTCCTGAAAGAGATGTAAACAAAGAGGAGCATCAAGCGTTCATAAAAGCAAGAAGGGAGTTTGTAATGAACAAATTAAAACCACATTTGGAAGATGAACAGAATCCAATGGTGCTAACAGAGCTTGATGAGAAAGTATTGGGTTTGAAACCATGGCATAATTAAAATATTCGTTTTTCGTTACATCCCACTTTACAAATCTGTTCATGTCAATCGCAGCGGTGAGGAGCGACCATGTGAAGTTGTACAAACGACGGTGGATTATGCTCATATTATTTTCACTGGCTGGGTTATTGTGTAGTGTTTTCCAGTTCACATACGCAGCCATACAAGTATTTATTCAACGAAAGATTTAACATGTAGGACTCAGTTATGAAATATTACAGAATTAACCCGCTGCAAGCATGGAAGCTAAACTTAATGGTTCTGTCGTACATGATTGCGTACATTCCTGCTGCGATAGTGGCGACATATGCTATAAATCGAAAAGGTCTCAAATTCTCACTCACCGTAGGCTGCATGCTCAACTTTTTATGCGGATGGGTTCGTTTTGCGGGATTCAAAAGCGGACAAGAGTACTTTTACTGGATCTCTTTTGTTGGACAGTGTCTAGGAGCTATTGCACAACCATTTATCACAAACGCGATAACATCGATGGCGTCAAACTGGTTTGGTCAAAAAGAACGGACAATCGCAACAACGATTGGAGCATTCGCAAACATTTTAGGGGGAGGAATCGCGTTCGGCATTGCACCACCCATCGCAGTGATAAATAGTCCAAACGGAAAAGACATTTCAGAGATTGGTATGGTAGTACTACTAGCCTCACAAGCCGGTTTCGCATCACTTTTACTACTCGCTGTTGTTTCCATATTCAGAGACAAACCACCAACACCACCAACAGTACTTGAAGTGCAACCAGAGCAGAGTATTTGGGAAACAAGTAAGAAGTTGATCAAGAACCCTGCCTTCTTGATCTTGTTCGTCGCATTTAGCGTTGGCGCAGCAGTGTTCTCAGCATTCACATCGTTAATCAACCAAATTGTCATTCCAGTCGGATATGATGACAATGATGCTGGATATTTGGGTTTCACGATTATTGCTGCAGGAATGTTAGGTGCATGTATTTTTGGTGTACTAGCAGACATCACAAAGAGGTACAAACTATTATTGATCTTGTGTGGTGTTGGAACGTTAATTTCGTTTGCTTGTTTCTGTGTTGTGATGATGTATCACAAAACGACAACAATGTTTGCGTTGGCCATGACAGCAATTGCGTTTATGGGATTGAACGCTACTGCGGTGGTACCACTCGTTTTAGAAGCTGCAGTAGAGGTTACATATCCAATACCGGAGAGTATAAGTAATGGTATTTTGTACTCGGTAGGAACGCTGTTTTCCATAGCTGTAGTGATGATTATGACAGCATTGCAACAACAAGTACCATCACCAACACATCCAGGTCAAATGGAACCTGGTTCAATGCAAATATCGTTATGGTTTTCGTTAGGTTTGTTCTGTGCTGCTATTGCTATTTTGCCTTTCTTTAAAGGTAGGTACTTGCGATATGAAAAAGAGCAAGCCATGAAAAATGAAATAATTAGTCCAACTATTCAATCTATAGATGAAGAAAAACCATTATTAAAGTAAAATTTATTGTTGCATGCGATACTGGCAGAGTTTGAGCATGTTATAATTTTGGACAAATTGTCATTTGCATCTGTTGAATTTGCGCAACAATCTACCTTTGCACGCAATAAATTCTGTGCCTAGAGGTATCTTTGTCGTAGTTACGATTCTATTTTCTAAAACATTGTATTCAATCACCATCTCGCCATCTTGAAACATAAGACTGCCACTAATGTTTTCTTGAAATTTTCCCCTCATTGCTTTCTGTTCTCGAAAATAAGCCGTATTTTGTATAATTATTTTTGCTGAAATGTCACCTTTTGTATTGACAATAACTACCACTCTTGGCTCGACGCACCAGACCAATACTAGTTGAATCAGCATTTGGATACGCGTGATCATCGAACATCAGTTCGGGAATCTTAGTAATCGGCTTGTTAGTGTATAGCTCACGAACTTTTCCTAACAAATTCACCCAGCTACTTGGTCCAACGTCAATACCAACTCGTTTTCTAGTGTTGTTTTCATACCAACACTTGTTTCGTTTTAGAGCTAGGGTCATACTCTTTAATAACAGTTGTACCGTGCACAATAAAGGATCCAGGCTTTGTCTCTAATATTCCATATTTGTCCACTGGAAATTGGTTCTTGCCATTGGCAATAGTGTAAATAAGTGTTGCGTACTTATCCCAAACACAAATACATATCTACGTAAACGCCATAATTAGTTTCGTATCTGTCATTTTGACACACTACAACGCCAGTGCTTAGCATTGTTATTGCATCTATGTTTTCATTTTTGAATAAAAATTTGCTTCCTCTTGTATTCCATAGGAAAACATCTTCTGGCCCTGCTACAACCCAGAAACATTCTTCGCAGCGCATCTGTTTCTGCAAAAGATTGCTCAAGTATTTTCCGCTCCATTGAGTACTGTTTGATTGCCATTCAGATACGATAATCTTTATCATTATTTTAAGATTAGCACTGCTCCCAATGAGATATTACGGTTTGACAAGCAGGGATGTTCACAATCATCTTTGTAAAAACAATGCAAACAGGTACTTTGATACCACAACTAACTTTGTAGAACAAGTATTCCAGACCCGTTTAACTGCAAACCCAACAGTGTTACGGAAATTAACCAAAAAATATTTCGATTTCAGAGGAAGCGTCGCGAAGCAATGCAACGATCCCAAAGACTTGGAACCAGTATCAAATCTATACCAAAACTTGTTAAAAGATATCACACTGTTTGAAGAATCACTAGGGCGACTCGATTTGATTGGACGCGTTGCTGAGAGTGATACACAAAACGTTATCGCACATTTAACACTCTTACAAGACGGTATAAAAACGCAAAACGAACAACTACAGAGGCTACAATACGAACTAGAACGTGAAGTGCAATTTAAACAGTTTAGACAAGAGTATGATGGTTTGGCAGGAACTATTTTGCAATTACCAGATCGACAAATACAAACAGACCGTGCTAGTAAACTACAAATAGAGTTGGACGTGCTCAAGAGCGAGAACGAAAAATTATGCGCTACACTAGAACTACGCAACAAACAATTCGCACTTTTGATGAGAACTGTCGCCTCGTTGGAAACAACTCTTGATGAAGAGCGTGAGTTGGAAGAAATAGAACAAAAACGTAGACAAGAAAAAGAACAAGTCGTTGAACAGATAGTGATCAATGAAGAAGAAGTTGTAGTTGAAGAAGAAGAAAAAAGTTCTGAGAAGCGTCACAAACCACGAAAAGAGAAAAAGGTGGAGAAAACTGTACCTAAACCAGTCGAAGAATCAAGTGCGATGGATGAAGCAAATGATTAAAGCAAATTCTTTGTACATCTCGCTTTTAGCTTGGGTCTAACTAAGATTTGCTTTAAATTGTCACTTAGTGCTAGGTTTATACCTATTTTGCAGATGTTTGTGCAAGTGTGTTTATTGGCGCGCATAAACTGTTGCAGCAAACAACATTTGCCAAATAACGAAACCAAAATCTATCTGAGGTTTTTCCCCGTAAAGTATTGTATCTTAGTAACACGAACAAACCTACACACGCATGTTCACACTCCAAGCGTTCTCGTAGAGGTGTCGAGAAAGAATCAGAGTTATAGAAGGAATGTGAGTAGTTGTCATCATGAATTGCGAAAAGAGGTGATGGATGTTCGAGAAAATTAAATCCAAGTACTCCCAAGCAGCAAAAAGTTTACGCAACAAAAAACTGTAACATTCTACCGGTTGATAGTCGCACAACAGTTTGATTTGCCAGGAAGAATATTCCTATTTCCAATGATTCAAGATAGAGGCTATCTAATGATGTACCCCATTGAGAGCAAATACCAACACCAAGAAGGCACGATCACCAGTATGAGTTTCAGATATGCAAGTCAAGATTTTTAATATGAAATTTTTACATGTGCACATCTGCCAGCAAAGCAGCTTGTGTGTGAACATAATGTTATTTCTCCACTCCTTCTCTTCGCATAGATAATCACAAAATATCGATCGTAAACCGAGCCAGTTGGCCGCTTACAATAAATTATAATGCAAATCAGGACAGACCCACGCAGTTTTGACTACCATTCTTTTATGTCAACGCAACGTGTCAACTGCAAATGACATGGCACTCCGAACCAGTTCAGGCCTATCTCTTCAAAACAGGCGATGTTTCAAATAAACGGGGTAGTAGTTGCCCTATCACCAAACAAGCCTTAAGTCACTCCCGACACGTCAATAGGTTAGATACAAACTAATTATTTGTTACACCCTTTGTGGGAAGTCAGCTAAAAAAGCCTAAGAAAAAGAGAAGCATCAGACGAAGAACCTAGCTTGAAATGTGACAAGGTTTTATCGACAGCGCATAAAAGGTGCTGTAGCACGTAAAACATTCCACATAAAACATAACAAACAACACATCATCCATGGGCTACTTCACAGAGGCAGAAGACACACTAATGCTATGGGCGTCCAAGCAGAAGAAGTTTATCAACAAGGCTACTGGTAGACC
>JAESGV010000769.1_pt1 | contig 13825 bp, 12 predicted proteins | sample 9269781 | NCBI WGS metagenome assembly JAESGV01 (sample SAMN15741586, study PRJNA653496) | algae metagenome | isolation source: Tildeniella torsiva UHER 1998/13D and co-occurring heterotrophs from... | place: Slovakia: Slovak Paradise National Park, Hrabusice, Kosice Region | collected 2000-01-01 | reverse complement strand
AGATTCCCAACCAACTTCAAGCTCAAACTCGAAAGCGGCGAGACTCGTACTATTTCGTATCCTTGCTTGATGTTAAACGTTGACGTTTACGAAAAGTTCAGTAATACGCAATATCAAGATTTGAAAGATCCAGAGAAACGTACTTATGAAACTCGTGGACCACAGTGCAGTATTTTCTTCGAAGTAGACGGTCCATATCGTGCTATGGTTCTTCCAGCAAGTAAAGAAGAGGGTAAAGGTATCAAAAAGAGATACGCCGTATTCGATGACGCAGGTAGAATTGCAGAACTTAAAGGTTTCGAAATCAAACGTCGTGGTGAGCTCAAGCTAATCAAAGTTTTCCAATCACAAGTATTCGAGCAGTTCTTGAAGGGCAACACTCTCGAGGAATGCTACAAACACGTCGGTGAGGTAGCGAATAGATGGTTGGACCTTTTGTACACTCGCGGTGAAGGAGAAGAAATGTCACAACTGTTTGAGTATATCACTGAGTCATCTAGCATGAGTAAGAAGCTAAGTGAGTACGATCCAAACCAAAAGTCTGCTCGTATCACCACAGCTAAGCGTCTTGCCGAACTTTTCGGTGACCAAATGACAAAAGACAAGGGCCTCGTTTGCAACTATATCGTTGCTTGCAAGCCACAAGGTGCACCAGTGACAGAACGCGTTATTCCTGTTAGCGTGTTCCAAAAGTCACAAGCAGAGTGCTTACAGTTCTTACGCAAATGGATGAAAGATACCAGCATCACCGAAGTGTCACTTGACGACATTGTCGATTGGAACTATTACATTGAACGTTTGGGTTCAGCCATTCAAAAGATCATTACCATCCCAGCTGCTCTACAGAACTTGGAAAATCCAGTACCTCGCGTTGTCGATCCAGATTGGTTAAAGAAGAAGAGAAAGATACAACAGGACTCACACAAGCAGAAATCAATTTTGGGTATGCTTGAGAAGCGTCCTGGTCAAGTTCTTCAAGATCTTGAAGACATGGTAGGAATGCCAAAGGCACCAGTTACTGCGCAAGTTACTCGCAACACTGACAAGAAGAGAAAACGCAGTGTTGGTGTAGACAAGGAGAACGATGACGATAACGTAGTTCAAGAGACGTATCAAGATAAAATGGGACGAAAGAAGCTATCAAAGATTTACGAAGATCCAAACAAGTTATTGGATAACAAGTTCTTTGAACATGATCAATTCCAAGCATGGTACCGTTCCAAAAAGTCACAATGGATCGAAACTAGAGCACTAGCAAAACGTGGTATTAGACGTACTATTGCACCAACGCCAACTGGTACAATGAGTTCATTCTTGAGACAACGAAGCGAGCAACTCAAAACTAGTGATTGGCACGTAATCCAAATTCGTGAATCTGTTGACAAACCTGGTCTCATCAAGATGTTCGTTTTACTTCAAGATCAATCGTTACATACAGTTTCGATTCAAGTTCCAAAGATCATCTATGTGAACTTGAGAAAGCCACAAAACGAAACCCAAGAAACCGTTCGTGCAATCTTGCCCAGAACAAGACCAAGTCCATACTTGTTCCGCAAGAGTATTCCAGAAGATGTCTTCTTGGAACGAAGCAAAGATTTGAACAGTTGGTTGTACACTGACTCCAACGTAGAAGGTGTATACGAAACTCAAGTACCTGTTCTCTTCAGAGCAATCATGCAATTAGGATCTGTATGCAAGGTTAACAAGGAATCGCAATACAAACTCGAAGGTCGTCAACCACTAGAGCTTTCTGATCTCAAATCATGTCACAAGCATGTATCATACATTTCAGAACAACAAGAGAGGACACTCAAGAAGATTTGGATTTACGAAAGTGCATCAGCTTCTGATTCTCGTGCCTTGTTAGGTTTGTTCATTAATGCTACTAGCAAGGCTGTAGTGTTCATCATACAAACACATGCAGATCAACAGCAAGTTAACTTGAACCGTATTCTTCGTGAGGCTAAAGCAGCAAAATCATCGTCCAATGAAGATGAGGAGAACGAAGAAATGGAAGAACAAGACGATACTACTTACGAGTTTGAAACTCGCTTTGTTCGCACAAGACACGAAGCGTACATGCAAGCACAATCACTTTTGGACTCTTACCAACATGAGAAGCGTGGTCCAACTGTTATCCTTACCCAAACGGCTGCTTCGACCATCAACGAACTCGAAAGAAACATGCCAATTCTAGCAGAGTTCCCAACAATCATGATGCCAAGTCAAGAACGCGATTCATTGTATGGATCTATTCTTGGTGCATGGGTTTCTCAAATTACACGCGTCATGATGAGTCGTTTGCTCGTAGTTGACCAGTGGTACTTGGAAACACTCAATCACTGCAGATACACTCGCATTCCTCTTGGTAACAATGATGGAAGTGATATCACAATTCGCATGTTGGATATCTTGTATGCTCGTGCATTGTCTAGAGAAAACATGGTTCTTTGGTACAGCGATCACAGCAGACCTGATTTAGGAGGCTTAGAAGAAGATGATGAAAATGTTCTTCTAAACTCTGCTAGTGCAGAAGAGTTGTTCCTTGGTAGTGGACAAGCAAAATGTCAAGTAAACAACGCAGGCATGTACGGAAGTGGGTTCTCAATCGATTTTGAGATCCGCCATTTGGATATTGACAGTATCATCCAATCTCAATTTGTTGATGACATTGAAGGTGGTTTTGCGACTGGTCAAAACCAACAGCAAACATTCAAGACTGGTGCTGCATCCAAAACAAACACCAAAGAAAATTTGGTAGTATTGGACGAGTCAGTCATGTGCGCAGACTCCTTTAGAGTACTCAAATCATTGGTAAACCAACTCTTCACCGATGTCTACACTATCGCTGATGATGGCAACTCGAGTGCATCTGCAGCAGATGATCTACTTACCGATTTCTATCGTTGGTTGAGCAGTCCACACTCTAAACTCTACGATCCAGCCATGATTCGTATGATCCAAAAAATCATGAGAAAAGTATTTTTGCAACTCTTGGCACAACTACGCAAGCTAGGTGCCAAGATTATATTTGCAAACTTTAATCGTATCTTGATTTCTACAGAAAAAGGTACAAGAAGTGATGCAAAACACTATGCAGAGTACTTGATCTCTACCATCCGCAAGAACAAATTGTTCTCATGGATTGACATTACACCATCCAACTATTGGGTGAACTTGTTATGGTTAAACGAGCAAAACCACTCTGGTATTAGATCATCAAGCAACACTGATGAAAACGATCCAAGTGTAACGCTACATCGCGAATGGAACTTGGTAAGCTACATGCCACGTCAAATAGAGGAAGATTTTGCCAAATTTATTGGTGAATATATGGTCATGTTGCACACCACAAAGACAAATATGCAAAAAGAACCCTTACCAGCTCCAACTGAAGGTAAAAAAGCACCACAAGATGAGGAAGAACGGTTTTTACTGTTCAACAAGCAAGCTGTTAACGAGTACCTCACTCAACGTTTGCTAAACGTCGTTTCACAAATCCAGAAACAGAGTGAACTCATCCACATTGATAGTCAAAAACTGCACTTGAGCGTAGGAGTGGTAGATCCAGCATTAGAGTTTGTCAAGGCCTTTTGTCATGTATTTTCCATGGATCCAACGATAAAAGAGGAAGTCCAAATCATGAGAAGCAACGCGCTTCGTTTGGTTAACGTAAAGGACTTTGCAAGAGATGCACAGTATCGCAACATTCAACAAACGTTTGTATTGCCAAATGTAAGTTGCAATTATTGCTCATTCTGCACCGATTTGGACCTGTGCCAAAACAATCGTCACGAAGAGGAAATTGATAATTTGGACGAAGCCCAATTGAACTCATCGTGGTTGTGCAAACATTGTGGTGATCCATTGGATCGTGCAAACATCGAAAGTAGACTTGTCGATTACGTCGAAAAGAAAGTAGTTGGTTATCAAGTGCAAGATCTACGATGTATCAAGTGTAATTCTATCAAAGCAGATAACATGTCTGCAAAATGTGAATGCTCAGGAGAATGGGCTTGCAAAGAGACAAGTGCTGCTCAAAATTTGAATGTACTTGCAAGAATAGCAGAAGTCGAAAACTTTGAATGGCTTCAACAAACGCTAAACTGGGTACTGAAATAGAAAAAAAATGTATAAATTATTGTTTCATTACAGTTCATCATGTTCAGTTTTAGCGCTGGTTGTTTCTTCTTCCTCTACTTGATCCTCTGAAGATGACTTCTTATCGCCCTCTAGCGATGGTAACGAATCCAACTTTTTGAGTGGATATTCACCAAACAATACACGATCAAAGAATGCATCTGCATCTTGTTCAGTGATTGCTTTAGCGGCATACTTGAGTTTTGATGCTCTAAGTACAACAACATTGATACCTTCTTCTGGATCTTGTTCAATTCCAAATGCACTCTTTGCACTTGATTTTGCAGCGTCATTTGCCAATCGAACAAATCTTACACGATCAGAATCTGCAGCGTGCTTTTGTGCCAATTCGAAAAAGGCATTATTTTGTTCATCATTGTTTGTGAATCCTATTACGCACATTCTGTCGCATTCTGTCTTCAAGTGTGCTGATGTCGCTACTTCTGCAACTTTAACTTGTTTGGGTGCTTTTGGTGGTTTTGGTTTGTATGTAGTATCTTCCTTTGGTGCAGCTTTTGGAGCAGATCCAGCACGTGTTACACCATTCTTAATCAAGAATTGTGACAATGCTTCTTTCTTCATCGCGCCATCGTATTTGATCACTGATTCTCCACCTGTTGGCACGAACACAATTGCGGGTTCTTTTTCGATATCGTATTGTGCTTTAACTTCTGCGTTGCTGTTTGGTACGAACGCAAAATCGACATTATGTGACTTGCCATACTCTACTGCCAATGATTTGAACAAGGCAGGATTGGTTGGCTTGGAAGTGAACAATAAAACTTTTGATCTTGAAGTATCGCTCGTGAATGACGTTAGATCGTCTTTTGATGAAAGTTTCTTTGCTGGATCAGGCAACGCGTTGAATTTGGACATTAAATAATCGACAATAGGTTTTGCTTGTCTGTGACTTTGATAGTCTTCTGGATTCTTTTTTGCGTCCTTTCCTGCATTGAATATTTTGATTGTTGGGAAACCTTTTACGCCATATTGTTGTGAAAGCTCACGTTCTTCATCGCCATTGACGCGTGCCATGTTAACCACACCTCCCAATGCTTCAGATGCTTTATCGTATTCGGGATGTAAACGTTGACAGTGACCACTAGTTGTGTTAACATGCTGTAGAATGAACGTACCACCAAGGAGCAACAAATGCGACCATCCAAATGCCTTCACTCTCCATCACTTTACTTTTGAAAGTGGATGACGTGAGATCCACTACATTATGGCATGCGATCATGCCAACCAATACAGCGATGATGAAAGCCACGAACTTCATTGTTTGCTACGTGTTTTTTTGTAAAAATACGTTTACAACAACAGGAAGTACAAACAACTACTAACAGAAGGCCTAACTAAATCTTTCTTAGTTCTACAATTGTTAAAATTTCTTCCAAATGATTTCTGAATTTCAAAATTTTCTGTTGAACCGCATATTAGCAAGCTGCATTTAGGTTAATTGTGAGTGCCCTTAACACAAACCGCTAGCATACCGTTGAGCAGTTGCACCAATCAAATAGAAGTAAAATTCACCAAAATAATCCTGACTACAGCAAACTAACATGAACATACACACGTACGAGAATCCACAACTCGTCGCCAAAGATGTTGCACAACGTGTAGCAGCACTCATTCACTCTAAAGCACAGGTAACTAGAGTTGCATCACTAACATTATCAGGACAAAAAACAAGCAGTATTGTGTCTTCCTACCGGATCAACACCGATACTATTGTATAGAGAGCTCATCAGATTACACAAGGAAGAGGGATTAAGTTTTAAGAATGTTGTTACTTTTAATTTGGACGAGTAAGACCTTCTCAATTCATATGTACTTACAAATAGATACTATCCAATGGATCATTCTTCGAAACAATCATACCACACTTTTATGGACGACCAATTGTTCAATCACATTGATATTCCAAGAGAAAATATTAACATACCTGATGGCACGCTGAAAACAGAAGAATATGAAAAATACTGCGAAGAGTATGTCCATTTTCATATCTGACAATATACAGCTACGAAAAAAAGATTGAGAGCCTTGGTGGCTTAGATCTTGCAATTGTAGGAATAGGAAGAACAGGCCATATTGGATTTAATGAACCAGGTAGTCAGCTAAACGATAGAACAAGAATTGTCGTGTTAAATCAAACCACTCGTATGTTAAACGTGTCATATTAACCATATTAGGAGTTGATGCAGCAAATCTATTCGGTGGGGAATCAAAAGTACCAACTCGCGCAGTAACGATGGGTATCGCAACAATCATGGATGCAACTCAAGTCTTTCTATTAGCAACTGGAGAAGGCAAAAACGAAATCGTATACAAAGCGTTGGAAGATACAAAAATACTCAAAGACCCAAGCAGTTGTCCTGCTGTCTTTTTGAGAGGCCACTCATCGTTCACTGCATTCGTCGACAAAGCAGCAGGAGCACTACTCAAACAACAACAAGCACCATGGCTACTTGCCAACTGTCGCGATGTCGATTGGAGTGACCCACTGCGCAAACGAGCGTTGATTCATCTTTCCAAAACGTTGAACAAGGGAATATGCGAACTCACACATCAAGATATGAACAATAACGGATTGACGAGTTTGCTACTACACGCGCAGCATTTATCACACAACTCGAGAAAGAAGACAACTTTGGAAAGCATGTGTTTGGATACATTGAACGATCTACTATCACGCATCGCAGTACTTCCCAACCACGCAAAAATTCCATCAAACCCCAACGAACGAGTTTTGATCTTTTCTCCACATCCAGATGATGATGTTATCAGTATGGGAGGAATTATGTATCACATGGCACAAATGAGAGCATCACAACTACAAGAAGGTGAAGATTTGAACATGAAAGTATGTTACATGACAAATGGAAGCGTAGCCGTTGACACTGCAGTTCTTCGTGACCACATTCGTTTCGCGCGTTTCAGTACAGAAGCATTGAACTTGCCATTCAAACATTGGGACGATCTACTATCAGGTTTAGGATCAGAACCAGTTGAACAAACGCAATCAGGACTAAAAATGGATAGTACGACGATGCAAGTGTTAAAAGCAAACGTAAGAAGAGCAGAAGCCATGGAAGCTGTACAAGTACTCGGACTTGATGGAGATCGCGATACAGTCTTTTTAGATTTACCATTCTATCGTACTGGTCAAGAAAAGAAGAAACCATTGGGAAGAGATGATATCGATTTGGTCAAGAAATTGTTCTTGGAACAGAAACCAAAGCACGTATTCGTTGCTGCCGATCTTACTGATCCTCATGGTACTCATCGTGTTTGTTACGATGCCATCTACAAAGCATTGGAAGAATTAAGAAATGAAAAATTGGAAGAGTTCCAAGATGGAAACATTTCGATTTGGTTGTACAGAGGAGCGTGGCAAGAGTTTGACATTCACGAATCGTCAGTATTTGTTCCAATGTCCAAACACGAAATGGAAATCAAGATTCAATCGATTTTCAAACATCAATCGCAAAAGGATGCACCATTGTTCCCTGGTAATGATAGTCGTGAGTTTTGGCAAAGAGCACGTGATAGAAATAAGCATACTGCACACGAGTTAGCAGTTCTTGGATTACCCAAGTTCTTTGCTGCTGAAGCGTTTGTAGTTTGTCCACCATCAGAAATTCCAAAATAAAGCTGTGGCCAGATTTGAAGAGCAGTTGGCCAAAGAGATTGTTAAATTTCGGTTTATAACTATTCGAACATGCAAGAACCTAACCATGCCGTTATGCAGTCAAACGAGCTAAACAGCAAGGACAATAATACTAGCTCATACACAAAACCACAAAAGACATTTTGCCAGCACGGCGAGGTTGATAAAACCAAACACTATTATATTGCGCCAACGAAATGGATCAAAGAAAAAGTACTCTATGATCTCATTCAACGATAAATTTCATTTCCCCAAAACAAACCGGAAAAACAACAATGATAAGAGAACTAGTTGAATACCTAGATAGTTACAAGATTGTTTACGTAGATATGCACAACATTTTTACGTTTAACCAACTTGCGCAAGAAGTCCTGGAACAGCTACACGCCATGAATATTTGCATGTTTGCCGATATGCAAAATACAAGATACAATTTCTGGAGATTCTTGTTCCAGAAACACATAGCAAAGCCAAGCATTCCAGAAGGTATCGAAATTTTGTTAATTTTTGATGGGTTTGACAATATTCGTAATAACAAAAATGCATCTGAAATTCTTGATGGGCTGCGATGCATGAGAGAGGATTTTCATAGAACACCACATGCTTTAACACGCGTGGCTCTTTCTACACGATATGTGTATCATCACGAGATAAATAAAGACAAGGAAAAGTCCCCATTCTATGTTTCAGAGAGTATGATAGTACCCTACTGGTCATTGGATGAGGTGAAGGAGCTAATAAACGCATTCGCAGAAGACGCGAACGTGTCGATTTCTGATCTAGTGGCTACAAGTATATTTGAGAAAACAGACGGAGCCCAGGGATTGACGACCTTTTACGCGCACGAATTGGCAAGACTCACAGACGAACAAAAACAGTGCCCAACTATTGCAGCATGGAGAAATCACATCAACACACCTGAGTTTTACGAAACACTTGTTGATTTTGCAGATCACAAAGACATAGTAGATCTTCTAGATAACTATGATGTGTTATGCGACCTATCCTATAGCATAACTAGACATGACTTTCTAACTGACAACAGGCTTATTCGAAACTATGAGTATTGGGCTTCTCCCTTGATAGTTGAGATAATACGAGAACATTTTGCTTCAAGGTTTGAGTTTCCCAAATCTCAAGTGCCAATTTACAACAACAGAGTTGACTTCTTGCTCCTTATGAAGGAAGTTGTATCCAACATGATGCCATTTGATTTTTTCAAACAGAAAACTCAAGGCAGCAATAAGTCTTGCTTTGACTGGAACGTAGAAGTGTACAAGAATGCTGTACGAGCTGCGCTAAAGCGATGCTTGCCGGACGCTCGCATGTAAGCGATTTTGCTTATTCCTAACGAAATAGGTCTGCCTCACACCAATGTGATTCAGTATACGAGCTTAAAAAAACTCGCTTTGCTGTTGAGCACGCGGTCAACTTGTCAGAACAAGACGATGCAGAGGTGGAGATAATATCAAAACACCACCTTAAACTAGCAGAATTACATCACAAAGATGCGGATCCATATCAAACCTGGCTTGTTATTTGGACAACGGTTCCGTACAGTCACAGAAAGGCTGGATACCAATTCCATCACTCGGATACAGTTTCCACTCTGTACATACACCGCAACATTATGTTTCAACAGTATACATTGTACACCAAAGATGGCGTATTTGCGTCAGTGCCATTTCAGAGACCAAGTGAGGAAGTCTTGGAAACTTATACGAAGGCAAAGAATATAAGCGTGAAGCAAACAGAAAAATCAATCATGACTACAACAGGTGAACAAGTCAAGCTTGATGCAAACGATTCATACAAACGAATTAAAAACTTTTTGGATGCCCACTACGGAGAGAAAAAGAACGTTTTAAATTACATTTTTCATAGCAGTGGCTGGATTACCTAGTATTAGACGAGGAAAGCTACCAAGAGATATTTGTCGATAAGAAACAAAGCATTCTTTTCAGTTGTATTCGAGAATCACCACGACAGAACGCAAAAAGAAAGCTTGAAGGTGAAGACAGCGAACAACCAAGAAAGAAAACAAAATAAGCCTAATTTAATCGTTGTATTCAAAATCGATTGGTTCCACACTAAAAACTCGTGCAAATGGCGCTACATTCCCTTCCTCGTGTCGTTTCGAATTATGATCTTCAAAAATTGCAAATACAACATTCTTAAAACAACCATCAAATTCTGAAATGATTTCCTTGAAAATTTCCGCAACGTGTTCTGGTGGATTCTTGTACGCACCACAACCAAGTGCAGAAAGAACAACATTATAACATTCGTTTTCTAGCGCCATGTCAAGTATCGCTCTTACTTTCTTTTTTGTGCCTTCTGCGACATCTTTTACCAATCGATTATCACGTAATTTTGGTCTCGAGTACGCTGCAACTGATACAAAATCGAGTTTTTTGGGTTCTCGATAGAATGGATATCCTTTTTGTTCACTTCCACGAATGAGAATTGCATTTTTGGTGTAGCATCCTCCAAATTCGTCAATTGGATATGACCACGTTCTTCCATCGTCTAGATTGCCTTTGTTTTCTAAACATTGGAAAAGATTGGTTCTTCTGTGGAGATTTTCTTCTGAAAGAGTTAATTAAGGATTGTATTGAGGTGTACCTTGTGCTCCACTACCACTGTAGAATCCTCCACCTGGAGTCTTCTTGTTAGCCATGTTTAGAACAGCGACTCGTGCACCGTTTACTTCATTTTGTAGGACCAACGCAGCTTCGATGCAATCTCCTCGAAACACTCTGACAGGAGCCGTTTTAAACCGTTTCGTTTTGTTGTGCGTGTACAAATAATCGTTTGCATATTTCTTTGTGTTTTTCGCTGCAGATACACAGTCGTCTCTAGAGATAGAAACTCTTACATAATCGGAGCTGTTAATCAACGCTTTGTACGTGAAATTTTCGAACGCATGGACAGTTTGTCTACCGATTATTTGTCGCATTTTGTGTGTTGGTGAGGATCCTTTTCCAATCATAACTGGGAACCATTTTAACCACAGTTGTGGATCAAATTCAAGTTCTTTCACAATTGATGCTGTATCTCGTCTTGTGTTGTCATGTTCTTGCAATGTCAAAGTGCGCTCATAATTACAAAAACTAAACAAAAACTAGTTTTAATACAATTTGATCAAATTGATCTGAAACATCTGGATGAGCACCTTCCAACTGTAAGAATCGATGGTTTTTGATATTTTCTTTCAAAAATTGTTGCAATGCAGGTGCACATCGGTCATCCAAAGTGGAACTTGTGATCAATACGTCTTTCTCTGATAGTTTGTCAAAATCTACATCCCAGTCGCTACCCATCATGTTCACAGCAAATATTAAACCATCTGAACCATGAGTGACACCTCTTCTTAAGTCATTTGCAAACAACTCTCTGCCGTATGCACTTGCCTTGTCTTTGGTTGACCTTTCGTTTGGACTCCACAATGCATCCATGAAATAGTTGATAATTACTTTTGTCGTGAATGCAAACAATTTTGTTTTCGTTGGAGAAGCTGTCAAACCCCTTCCAAGCTCGAGAGCTTTGTTCATTTCAGTGGCGTTCACGTTGTATGGGTTCAGTGGTGCCATAGAGTTGAAAAGGCCAACGTGCTTTACATGATCAACGTGAGTACCAATGTATGCAGCCATACTTCCTGCAAACGAGTAGCCAATCACGGAGAAAGGCTTGTTGTTTGGAAAAACGTGCTCTATAAGAGGCATGATATCACTTTCGACGTACTTCTTTACTGTAGGATGCGTTGGGTATGAGTCGCTGTATCCTTGTCCTGGTTGCGAAAATGTAACGACATGCAAGTTATTCTTTTTGAACGAGTCGGCATATTGGGTGTAAAAATGGCCAGTCATCGCAGTACCGTGGATAATTAATATCGATTCTCTTGCTTCGTCTCTAGATGCTCCCAACTCAAAATATTCGAAACGACGTTCGTCTGATGTTTTGAATATCTTATGCGACACGGTTGCGTTTGATTTGTTGGGCATGTTGTTCCAATCTATCGCTGAATTTTTAGGTACAAGTACTAGATATGCGAGTGCAGCAACAACAGTTGCTAACACGGTGAGAACTGCTTTGATCATTGTTTTGGAATTTACAAGTAAGGTTTCAACATGCTCTGTTCCATAAGCTGCTAATAGAAGAGTCCAAGTCCAGTAGAAAGTATCCAATACACTACACATAGCTGCATACTTGTTTACTTCTTTCCGTGATGCATCAGCGTTATAACAAGAGAAGAAGTTACAGTAGAACTACACAGCAGTTATTGGACAGAATCTCTTTTGCTAACTGTTTATACTTCCATACCTTTGGAATTCCCAATCCAAATTACATAGTGGGCATACTTGTCTTATATTCACAAATCGAGAGATACAGTGGAAATGGAACGCATGATTGCATAATCCCCAGGCTACATCGCATTCTTTTTGTAGAGTAGCATCGACTTGATTTGCTTCACATTCAATACAACTATCGATAATTGTGTTTCTACAAATGGCGCAGAGATCAACGCTATAGTTCCAAGACCATGCCGCTACTGCAGTAAATTTTTTCACCTGAAATCTTTTCTTTCCTTTTAAATCCATGGCAACATCGTTCGCAGATAGGTTCTTTTGGATTTGTTTTCTCTTTGCTTTTGCTTTAGCCGCACGTACTTTGGCTTTTCGCAGTTCTTCTGTTAAATTCGCAACCTCAATACCAGCGTGGGACATTTTATTGTTTCTTTTGTTAGTCTTTCATGCTTTGTTCTTTAACATCTCGCCACGAGCAGAACTTCTTTTGTTCACGAACTAGTTGACAGGCGTTACTGAACTCGCCTTGGGTGTTCTAGAGCTCTATTTTAGAGTTTGATACAGACCTCTCAGCAGTGTCAACAACAGCCAATATCATGTTGATGTCAATGTACTTGTACGGTGCAGTAAATTTCTGGTACATTAACGTCGCATAGTCTGCAGATTGTTCATAATCTACTTCTAGTATCTTTTTTCGTTCGAAAAACTCCTTTTCAAACGACAAGTAAACCTCTTGCAAGTGATACAAGTAACTCGATATCAATTCGATTGGATTCGAAACGATTTTCTCTTGGTCGAGTTGTTTTTTCGATTTTTTGAGTGTAATAGTCGAAGATGATTGTGTTTGTGACTTTTCTATCCAATGTGAAAGAGTTGCAGATACACTAGCGTAGTATTGGAGTCCCTCTTGTTGAATTAACCGTAGTTCGTCTATAATACCTTCGAATACAGCACTACGAAGTCGTGTTAAAAAAGTACTTGATTTTCTTACACGTTTGCTCGTATTTGACTCATAGTTCGTTCTAAGTTTTTGATGTATGTTCCTTGAATTAGTTGTACAGTTTGTGGTAAATGTTGCAGCACTCCCAACGAACGTGTTGACATAACATCCCATTTTGAAACATCTTGAACGAAATCAAACAGTAAATCGACTGTAGCTTGGTTCGTACTTTGCCATAACTCTACTTGTTTCAGTAGTTTATGAAACAACTTTCTGTACCGGATGTTTGCTTCGTTCATGTTTGTTTACAAGAAAAGAAAACAGGTCAGTGAAACTGTAGTGATATTATTCTGTTTGCAAATGCGAGTACTACCAATACTTGTTCTTGAGCAACAACTAGTTGCACTCCATTCACTCTACTTGTCACTGTTTCCAGATCAAGCACTCGTATAGGCTCTTCTCTATCTAGATCCCAGATCCGTACAGTTCCATCTTTTCCACCACTCACCATCATGTCATGAGCAACATGCATACTAAATACACCACCTACATGTCCACTAAACGTTCTTACCAACACACCTGACTCTATGTCACACAAATATAAATTTCCATCAAAGCAACTCGTTGCTAAAAAGGTGGTGTTATTCCTCTCGAATACTTGTAAGCATATCACAGTACTTTTGTGTTTTAATTTTTGAGTAATCAAATTGTCCTTCCAAATGAAAACAAAATTATCATAGGATCCACTAGCAATAAATTGTTCGT